>ERZ1036407.7-NODE-7-length-289348-cov-28.484429_pt1 | contig 289348 bp, 278 predicted proteins | sample MGYA00514217_ERZ1036407 | MGnify/ENA primary metagenome ERZ1036407 (study PRJEB33795, sample SAMN09464943) | human gut metagenome | host: Homo sapiens | place: USA: Stanford, California | collected 2016-11 | study: EMG produced TPA metagenomics assembly of the... | reverse complement strand
TATAAAATCAGGCTTTCAGCGGTGTTTTATGTTGTTTGACTGTCAAAGACGGGATATTATATCATGTATTTTGGAAAATTCAAGTGTATTTTCATATTTTTGTAAAAATCCGTAATAATTTCTGTGTATTTCTATGAATTGAGTCCGGATTTTTTCCCGTATCTTCCGAAAACAGAAGGGAATCCGTATGCATACGGGAATTTCTCATGGCCGGAACTTGCCAAAACAATCTAAATATGGTTTAATACTATAAGACGAAACATATGTACGCATCTGTACATAGCAATATGGAGGAATAGAATGGCAAAGGAACAATATAACGCGGACAGTATTACGGTGCTGGAAGGATTGGAGGCGGTCCGTAAGCGTCCTGGTATGTATATAGGAGGTGTGGGATCCAAGGGGTTAAACCATCTGATTTATGAAATCATTGATAACGCGGTGGATGAGCACCTGGCCGGATTCTGCAGCAGTGTGTGGGTGACATTGGAAGCCGACGGTTCCTGCACGGTCCGTGATAACGGCCGCGGTATTCCGGTGGGACTTCACAAAAAGGGCATATCAGCAGCCAGAATCGTACTGTCCACCCTTCATGCAGGCGGTAAATTCGATAACGACGCTTATAAGACCAGCGGAGGACTTCACGGTGTGGGTTCCTCCGTAGTTAATGCCCTGTCGGCCCATATGGACCTTAAGGTTTACAGGGACGGCTGCATCTATCACGATGAATATGAAAAGGGACGTCCTGTCATCAAGCTGGAGAACGGACTTCTCCCTGTGATTGGAAAGACGAGGGAGACCGGTACCTGCATCAATTTCCTGCCTGACGGCGATATATTTGAGAAAACCCGTTTCAAGGCGGACTGGCTTAAGAGCCGCCTGCACGAAACAGCATACTTAAATCCCAACCTGACCCTTTATTATGAAAACAAGCGGCCCGGAGAGGGAGAGAAGGTGGCCTTCCATGAGCCGGAGGGCATTGTTGCCTATGTGCGGGAGCTGAACTCCGGCAAAACACCGGTACACGACCCCATCTATTTCAAGGGAACCGTGGACAAGGTGGAGGTGGAGGCCGCCATCCAGTTCGTGGACACATTTGAGGAGAACATACTGGGCTTCTGCAACAACATCTTTACCCAGGAGGGCGGCACCCATCTGGCTGGCTTCAAGACCAAATTCACGGCGCTGATTAACAGCTATGCCAGGGAAATCGGCATTTTAAAGGATAAGGACACCAACTTTACAGGAGCCGATACAAGGAACGGCATGACGGCCGTCATCGCGGTAAAGCATCCTGACCCCATCTTTGAGGGACAGACCAAGACGAAGCTGGCCAGCGCCGACGCCACCAAGGCCGTGTTCACGGTAACAGGGGACGAGCTGCAGCTTTATTTTGACCGCAACGTGGAGGTGTTAAAGGGTGTCATTGGCTGTGCGGAAAAATCAGCCAAGATTCGCCGGGCTGAGGAAAAAGCCAAGACCAACATGCTGACCAAGTCTAAATTTTCCTTTGACAGCAACGGCAAGCTGGCAAACTGCGAGAGCCGGGACGCCTCCCGGTGTGAGATATTCATTGTAGAGGGAGATTCCGCCGGCGGCTCTGCCAAGACTGCCAGGAACCGCCAGTACCAGGCCATCCTGCCCATCAGGGGAAAAATCCTCAACGTTGAGAAGGCGTCCATGGATAAGGTTCTGGCCAATGCGGAAATCAAAACCATGATTAATACCTTCGGCTGCGGTTTCTCGGAAGGATACGGCAATGACTTTGACATCACCAAGCTGCGCTATGACAAAATCATCCTGATGACCGATGCCGATGTGGACGGCAGCCATATCGACACCCTGCTTCTCACCTTCCTTTACCGCTTTATGCCGGAACTGATTTATGACGGTCATGTGTATATTGCCATGCCGCCCCTGTTTAAGGTGATTCCCAAGCGGGGGGAGGAACAGTATCTGTACGATGAAAAGGAGCTGGAGCGTTACAGGAAAACCCATACCGGCGACTTTACGCTGCAGCGCTACAAAGGTCTGGGTGAAATGGACGCGGAGCAGCTGTGGGAGACCACGCTGGACCCGGAGCGCCGGGTCCTTAAGCGGGTGGAGATAGAGGATGCCAGGATGGCTACGGAGATAACCGAGATGCTCATGGGCACCGAGGTGGGACCCCGCCGCCAGTTCATTTATGAGCATGCGGACGAGGCGGAGATTGACGCATAGACAGGAGACAATTAGAACATGGCTGAAAAGATATTACGGACTGAATACAGTGAGGAAATGCAGAGAAGCTACATGAACTATTCCATGAGCGTCATCACTGCAAGGGCCATCCCGGATGCCAGGGACGGCTTAAAACCGGTACAGCGCCGGGTCCTCTATGATATGAGGGAGCTCCATCTGGACCACGATAAGCCCCACAGGAAATCGGCGCGTATCGTGGGCGATACCATGGGTAAGTACCATCCCCACGGCGACAGCTCCATATATGAGACACTGGTTGTCATGAGCCAGAATTTTAAGAAGGGCATGGCCCTGGTGGACGGACACGGCAACTTCGGCTCCATAGAAGGGGACGGGGCAGCCGCCATGCGTTACACGGAGGCGCGTCTGGAGAAGTTTGCGGAGGAGGTATACCTTAAAGATCTGGATAAAACCGTGAATTTTGTGCCCAACTACGACGAGACGGAAAAGGAACCGGAGGTGCTTCCCGTCAGGGTCCCCAACCTGTTAATCAACGGGGCGGAGGGCATTGCCGTGGGCATGAGCACAAGCATTCCGCCCCACAACCTGGGCGAGGTGATAGACGCGGTCCAGGCGTACATTGATAATCCGGAGGTGACCACTCAGGAGCTGATGGAGTTTATGCCGGGGCCGGATTTTCCCACCGGAGGAGTCATTGCCAATAAGAGCGAGCTGCCCCAAATTTACGAGACCGGCATGGGTAAAATCAAGCTCAGGGGCAAGTTCGAGGTGGAGCTTGGAAAGCGCAAGGCGGACAAGGATAAGCTGATTATTTCAGAGATCCCCTATACCATGATTGGCGCCGGAATCAATAAGTTTCTGGTGGATGTGGCCGATCTGGTGGAGAGCAAGAAGCTGACGGACGTGGTGGATATCTCCAACCAGTCCAACAAAGAGGGAATCCGCATCGTGCTGGAGCTGCGCAAGGATGCGGACATTGACAAGATAAAAAATATCCTCTATAAAAAGACAAAGCTGGAGGATACCTTCGGGGTCAATATGCTGGCCATTGCGGACGGCCGTCCTGAGACGCTGAACCTGAAGGGGATCCTGAGAAATTTCCTCAACTTCCAGTATGAGAACACGGAGCGCAAATACAATGTCTTGCTCCAGAAGGAAATGGATAAAAAGGAAGTACAGGAAGGACTTATTACGGCCTGCGACTGTATTGACCTGATCATAGCCATCCTGAGGGGCTCCAAAACCTTAAAGGATGCCAAGGCATGTCTGACCACAGGCGATGTGACCAACATCCATTTCAAGGTTCCGGGGTTTGAGGAGGACGCAAAGAAGCTTGCCTTTACGGAGCGCCAGGCATCCGCTATTCTGGAAATGCGTCTTTATAAGTTAATCGGACTGGAAATCCTGGCTCTGGAAAAGGAGCACAAGGAGACCTTAAGGAAGATTGGGGAGTATAAGAAAATCCTGGGAAGCAGGGCCCAGATGAACCGTGTTATCAAGGAGGACCTGGCTGCCATCAAGGCTGAGTTCGCCACTCCCAGGCGCACCCTGATTGAGGACGGACCTGAGGCGGTGTACGACGAGAGCGCTGTGGCTGTCCAGGAGATGGTCTTTGTGATGGACCGGTTCGGATACTGCAAGCTGTTGGATAAGTCCACCTATGACCGGAACCAGGAAACCGTGGACACCGAGCAGGTCCACGTGGTGAAATGCCTGAATACGGATAAAATCTGTCTCTTTGCTGCCAGCGGCAGCCTTTACCAGATAAAGGCCATGGATGTGCCGGCCGGCAAGCTGAGGGATAAGGGAACGCCCATTGAGAATCTGAGTAAATTTGACGGTGCCAAGGATACCATTGTTTACCTGACCAGCGCAGAGAACATGAAGGGCAGGATATTTGTATTCGCCACTAAGATGGCCATGGTAAAGCAGGTGCCTGCGGAGGAATTTGAGACCAACAACCGGGTGGTGGCAGCCACCAAGCTCCAGGACGGGGATGAACTGGCGGCCGTGATACCGGTGGAGGGCGAGACCGAGGTGGTGATCCAGACAACAGGAGGCGTGTTCCTGCGGTTTGCCCTGGAGGAGATATCCATGCTTAAAAAGGCATCCAGAGGTGTCAGAGGCATCCGGCTGACCAAGAATGAGGAGCTGGAGAAGCTGTATCTGATTGGTGAGAATCCCATTGTGGATTACAAGGGTAAGGAAGTCCATTTAAACCGTCTGAAACTGGCCAAGAGGGACGGGAAAGGCAGCAAAGTGCGGCTGTAGAAAAGGAGGTATATGCCATGTCATTATCCAACACACCCACGCCCCATATCGGGGCTGAAAAAGGAGAGATCGCAGAGACAATCCTGCTTCCGGGAGACCCCCTGAGGGCAAAGTATATTGCGGAGCATTTTCTGGAGGACGTGAAGCAGTTTAACGGGACCAGGAACATGCTGGGCTACACGGGAACCTATATGGGCAGGCAGGTATCAGTCATGGGCACCGGAATGGGGTGTCCCTCCATCGGTATCTATTCCTATGAGCTGATTCACTTTTACGGCTGTAAGAACCTGGTACGGGTGGGCACGGCCGGGGCCCTGACGCCTGACGTCCATGTGAGAGACATGGTGTTTGCCATGGGAGCCTGTACCACCAGCAATTTTGTGCGCCTGTTGGGGCTTCCGGGCGATTATTCGCCGGTGTGCAGCTACAGCCTGTTGGAGCGGGCCGTGGCCGCTGCCAGGGAGCGGGGACTGTCCTTTCATGTGGGCAATGTGCTCAGCTCAGACATGTTCTATGCCCCGCCCAAACAGGTGCAGGGAGGAATGACCTGGGCTGACATGGGAGTCCTGGCCGTGGAGATGGAGGCGGCAGCCCTCTATGCCAACGCTGCGGCGGCCGGCGTCAATGCCCTGGCCGTTCTGACCATATCGGATTCCATGGTCACCGGGGAAGCCACCTCAGCCATGGAAAGGGAGACCAGCTTTACCCAGATGATGGAGGTGGCATTGTCACTGGTTTCCTGACCCAATGGCAGTGTTGCATACAAAAAGGAAAGAATGTCCTTACGGGGCGCACAAATGTATTTTTCTAGCGAATAAATCTTGATTTTTTCCGTTGTTTGGTATAGGATAGGGAAAGATTCGCCGTACCGTGGAATCAATGAGGCTACGATTTAATGAGGCTACGATTCAATGTGACTGTCATGGATTCAATGCGACAGGTTCTGTGACAGTTCCGGAGGGCGGGAAAATCAGGATAATGAGGAGAATGATTTATGGAAAAGAAGCTGAAGGTTGGAATATTAGGCGCAACAGGCATGGTGGGGCAGCGTTTCATCGCCCTTTTGGAGAACCATCCGTGGTTCCAGGTAGTGACAGTGGCAGCCAGCCCCCGTTCTGCCGGCAGGACGTATGAGGAAGCAGTGGGAGACCGCTGGAAGATGACTACCCCCATGCCGGAGGCTGTTAAAAAGCTGGTTGTGATGAATGTAAATGAGGTGGAAAAGGTTGCGGCGGGAGTTGATTTTGTATTCAGCGCCGTGGACATGACAAAGGATGAGATAAAGGCCATCGAGGAGGCATATGCCAAGACGGAGACGCCTGTGGTATCAAACAACAGCGCCCATCGCTGGACGCCGGATGTTCCCATGGTAGTGCCGGAGATCAACCCAGAGCATTTTGACGTAATTCCCTTCCAGAAGAAGAGACTTGGGACAGAGAGGGGATTTATTGCGGTAAAGCCCAACTGCTCCATCCAGAGCTATGCACCGGTGCTGACAGCATGGAAGGAATTTGAGCCGTATGAGGTGGTGGCCACTACATATCAGGCTATCTCAGGCGCGGGAAAGACATTTAAGGACTGGCCGGAGATGGAAGGCAACATCATTCCCTATATCGGCGGCGAGGAAGAAAAGAGCGAGCAGGAACCCCTTCGCCTCTGGGGAACCATTGAGGACGGTGTTATAGTGAAGGCACAAAGTCCTGTCATCACCTGTCAGTGCGTAAGGGTACCGGTACTGAACGGCCACACGGCTGCCGTGTTTGTGAAGTTCAGGAAAAAGGTGACAAAGGAGCAGCTGATTGAGAAACTCAGGGAATTTAAGGGAGTTCCCCAGGAGCTTAAGCTTCCCAGCGCCCCGGCGCAGTTCATCCAGTACCTTGAGGAGGATAACCGTCCCCAGGTAACAGCGGATGTGGATTTTGAGAGGGGAATGGGAATTTCCGTGGGCCGTCTGAGGGAGGACGCTGTGTATGATTATAAATTCATCGGTTTGTCCCACAACACGGTAAGAGGCGCGGCAGGCGGAGCCGTACTCTGCGCAGAGCTTTTGACGGCAAGGGGATATATTTAGTACTGCATGGAGAAGGAGCGGAGAAAAACATGGCAATCGAGAAAAATTCATTCGGGAAAATGCCCGACGGTACAGAGGTTTACAAGTATACGCTGACCAATAAGAATGGGGTATCTGCTTCGTTCATCACTCTGGGAGGCGTGTGGGTTTCCATGGTGGTGCCTGATAAGGACGGCATCATGGCGGATGTGGTGCTGGGATACGATGATTTGGACAGCTACCGCAGGAATCCTGCCCACTTCGGCGCGCCCATCGGCCGCAATGCCAACCGGATTGGCGGAGCTGTCATCACCATAGACGGTAAGGATTATAAGTTAGAGGCCAACAACGGCCCCAACAACCTTCACAGCGGACCGGACCTGTACCACGACAGGGTCTGGGACTGCGACGCCTTAGAGACAGAGGCAGGCAGCAGACTGGACTTTTATCTGGAGAGCCCGGACGGCGACCAGGGATATCCGGGCAATGCCAGGATCACGGTGAGCTATACCCTGACAGACGAGGACAGTCTTGTGCTGGATTATCATATGGTCTGCGATAAGGATACGGTTGCCAATTTCACCAACCACAGCTATTTTAACCTGGCAGGACATGACAGCGGCGACGTGATGAAGCAGGAGGTGTGGCTTAACGCGTCCCGGTATACACCGGCGGACGAGGTTTCCATTCCAACGGGAGAGATTGCTCCTGTGGCTGGAACTCCCATGGACTTTACAGAGATGAAGGCCATTGGAAGGGATATAGGCGCTGATTTTGAGGCCCTGGTATTCGGAAAGGGATATGACCACAACTGGGTGCTGGATAAAGAAGAAGGAGAACTGGCCCTGGCTGCAAAGGCCATGGACCCGGCCAGCGGACGGGTGCTGGAATGTTATACGGACCTGCCCGGAATCCAGTTTTATACAGCTAATTTCCTGCAGGATGAGATGCCGGGTAAGGGCAATGCCCGCTATGATTACCGCCACGCCTTCTGCTTTGAGACCCAGTATTTTCCGGACGCGGTTCACAAGCCCCAGTTCCCGTCCCCCTTGCTGAAAGCAGGGGACGAGTACAGAACCAGGACCGTCTATCAATTTTTGGTTAAACAGGCGTGATTTTAGTTGCATAGGCCCTGCCTTCAAGGGGCTGATAGATTTCCACGATGGCAAAATGGGGCGTCAGATCTGACTGCTCCGGTTCGGCTATGGTCATGAACCGGTAGTTGGTCCCGTTTACCACCTGTTTTGCAACGGCTATGGGCCGGTAGAAGTAATCGGGATGTTCCCCGATTGCATTGTAAAAGATAAATGAATCATATGTGGTGAGATAAGGCTGATACTGCCAGCTTCCAGGCATGGAAGTCACCTCCGGAATGTCGTTATAGTAGTTTATGCAGGAAAACCATGAGGGTTCTGCCATCGCTGGCGCTTCATGGTTTTTTTGATTGCGGCAAAGGCAATTTAATGGTATACTATTATAATATGCGCCCTGCCGCCATGGAAATCTGCCGGAGAAATCCGGGGCAGCGCGTATGAAGAAAGTAAATGAGGGATTGGATGTCAAAATCATTATACATAGCAGAAAAGCCCAGTGTGGCCCAGCAGTTTGCCGAAGCGCTTAAGATACGGGGACGGCGGGGCGACGGGTATATAGAGTCTGATCAGGCAGTGGTGACGTGGTGCGTGGGCCATCTGGTGACTATGAGTTATCCGGAAGCCTACGACATGAAGTTCAAGCGCTGGAGCCTTCAGACACTGCCATTCCTTCCAAAGGAATTCAAGTATGAAGTTATAACCAATGTATCCAAGCAGTTTGAAATCGTCAAGGGTCTTTTGAACCGGCCCGATATTGATACCATCTATGTGTGTACGGACTCGGGACGGGAGGGAGAGTATATATACCGCCTGGTGGCCCAGATGGCCGGGGTAAAGGATAAGAAGCAGAAACGGGTGTGGATTGATTCCCAGACAGAGGAAGAGATATTGAGGGGAATCCGCGAGGCCAAGGATGAGACAGAGTATGACAACCTGTCCGCCTCCGCCTATTTAAGGGCCAAGGAGGACTACCTTATGGGAATTAATTTCTCCAGGGTGCTGACCCTTAAGTACGGACCTGCCCTGTCAAATTATCTGGGAACCAAGTTTACGGTTCTGTCCGTGGGCAGGGTCATGACCTGTGTCATGGGAATGGTGGTGCGCAGGGAGCGGGAGATACGCGGTTTTGTCAAAACCCCCTTTTACAGGGTGATTGGATCCTTTGAGGCGCCGGGTAAGGACGGCCAGCCAGTTCCCTTTGAGGCGGAGTGGAAGGCAGTGGAAGGTTCCCGCTATTTCGGAACCCCCTGCCTGTATAAGGACAACGGCTTTAAGGACAGGCAGCAGGCAGAGGAGCTGGCTGCCTTATTGACGGCAGAGCCGCCTCTCACGGCCACGGTGCTTGCCAAGGAGAAGAAAAAGGAGACCAAGAATCCGCCCCTTCTCTACAACCTGGCGGAGCTTCAGAACGACTGTTCCAAGATGTTTAAAATCAGTCCGGATGAGACGCTTAAGGTGGTGCAGGAGCTGTATGAGAAAAAGATGGTCACCTACCCCAGAACCGATGCCAGGGTTCTGTCCACGGCAGTGTCCAAGGAGATTCAAAAGAACATAGGCGGCCTTAAGAATTACGGGCCCATGGCAGGGTTTGCGGATGAGGTGCTGAATATGGGATCCTATAAGGGGATTGCCAAGACACGCTATGTCAATGACAAGCAGATAACGGACCACTATGCCATTGTGCCCACCGGACAGGGACTTGGAAACCTGAGGGGACTGCCGCCATTGTCTGAAAAGGTGTATCAGGTCATATGCAGACGGTTTTTGAGCATATTTTATCCTCCGGCGGTTTATCAGAAATACAGCCTGGAGCTGGAGCGCCTGAAGGAACATTTTTTTGCCAATTTTAAGGTTCTGTCCGAACCGGGATATCTCAAGGTGGCGGATGTGAACCTGGCAAAGAAAAATGGGGTGGAGGAATCCTTTGACGAGGCCAGGGATGAGACAAAGGATGAGACAAAGGATGAGTCCAGGGACGAGGCAAAAGAAGGTGTCCCAAATGCCATTTCTCCAAAAGTTGACAGGACAGTATTGCTCCAGATGCTTGCAGAATTGAAAAAAAATGATATACTTACTTTGGTGGAGCTGAATATAAAGGAAGGCGAGACATCGCCTCCCAAGCGCTATACCTCCGGTTCCATGATTCTGGCCATGGAAAATGCAGGCCAGCTCATAGAGGACGAGGAGCTGCGGGCCCAGATTAAGGGCAGCGGCATAGGCACCAGCGCTACCAGGGCTGAGATACTTAAGAAACTGTTTAACATCAAGTATCTGAACCTGAACAAGAAAACCCAGGTTATTACGCCGTCCCTTTTAGGGGAAATGGTCTATGACGTGGTGGACCAGTCCATCCGCCAGCTTCTGAATCCGGAGCTGACAGCCAGCTGGGAAAAGGGGCTCACCTATGTTGCGGAGGGTTCCATAACCTCAGATGAGTATATGGAAAAGCTGAATCGTTTTGTTGCCGGCAGGACAGTCAATGTCATCCGCATGAATAACCAGTACAATATGAGAGGTTATTTTGACGCGGCAGCCGCATTCTATAAAACAAAAAAGGAGAATTAATTTATGAAACTGGAACAGATGAAAATCAAAGAACTTTTAGACACAAGCCATACAATCGCTGAAAAGCTGTTTGAGGGCCATGAGTATCCATGGGAAGTTCTGGGTGACATCAACGGGTTCATCGAAAGTCTGGGCGCCAGCCTTCCGGAGAACGAATACAAGAAGATTGGAAAGAATATCTGGATTCACAAGACAGCACAGATGGCTCCCACCACTGCCATGGGCGGACCTATGATCATCGGACCCAAGGTACAGATACGCAACGGCGCCTTTTTAAGAGGAGGCGTTATCCTTGGACAGCACGTTGTCATCGGCAATTCCTGTGAAATCAAGAACTCCATCATCTTTGACGAGGCGCAGGTGCCCCATTTCAACTATGTGGGCGATTCCATCCTGGGCTACAAGGCACATATGGGAGCCGGCGCAGTGACCTCCAATGTGAAGGCTGACAAGGGCCTTGTAAAGGTTCATGCTGAGGATGGTGATGTGGAGACAGGACGCAAGAAATTCGGCGCCATCCTGGGCGATCACGCGGAGATTGGCTGCAACAGCGTGCTCAATCCCGGAACTGTCATTGGACGTAATTCTAACGTATACCCGCTGTCCAGCGTACGGGGCTGTGTTCCCTCTGACTCCATCTACAAGGGCCAGGACAACATCGTTGTAAAAGAGGCCAGGGAAGTGGAAACAGAGCAGGAAGCGCCCGAGGCACCTGAGAAGGGAAAGGGCGGGCTTAAGGTAGTAAAATAAGCCGTCAGTACAGAACGAACAGAAACACGGAACAGTCAGAGTGTTTATAAAAACAGGAAGCCGGACACTGCACATCGCAAGTCCGGCTTCCTGTTTTATCTTTGGTTTGTATATCCCTGAATTTGTATTTGCCTGTAATAATTCCTGTTATTTTGTTCCGAAGATACGATCTCCGGCATCTCCCAGTCCGGGGCAGATATAGGCGTTTTCATTCAGGCAGCGGTCCAGATGTCCCACGTAAATCTGTACATCAGGATGGGCTTCATGGAGACGCTTAAGGCCTTCCGGAGCAGCTATGATAGCCATGAATTTAATCTTTTTCCCGCCGTGTTCCTTGATAAAGTCAACGGCTGAAACACCGGAACCGCCAGTGGCCAGCATGGGATCTGTGACGATGATGGTACGCTCTTCAATGGGGTTTGGAAGCTTGCAGTAATATTCATGAGGTTCGTGAGTCACCTCGTCCCTGTATAAACCGATATGACCTACCTTTGCGCTGGGAACCAGAGCCAGGATGCCGTTTACCATGCCAAGTCCGGCACGGAGAATCGGAACCACGGCCAGTTTACGTCCGGCAATCATGGGGGTCATGCATGTCTCGATGGGAGTTTCCACCTCCACATCCTCCAGTGGAAGGTCGCGGAGGGCTTCATAGCCCATCAGCATGGCAATTTCCTCAATGAGGGCACGGAACTCATTGGTTCCTGTGGCTTTATTGCGCAGAATAGAAATCTTGTGCTGAATCAAAGGGTGGTCAAATACCATTACGTTATCCATAAATTTTGCTGCTCCTTTATCTATTAGAATTACTGATAATTATATATCAAATATCTTATGATATCAACCCCGGTTAAAGGACTATTTGGTGGTGGGGTCAAATGCAACCAGCACATAGTCGCCCAGGGCATGGGGAACAGGCAGTGAAAAGTAGATGGTTCCCTGTTTTTCATAGCTGAAGGATTCGGGCCACTGTGTCTCTGACGACAGAGGGAAGTCCGCGCTGTTAAAGACAGCGGTCAGGGAATCCAAATCCATGGAAGAGCGGTAGCTCAGGACCTGGGCCTCCACATCAGATGAAATGCCGGAAAACTTTACATCGTCGCTGAGCACATATCCGGCCATGGTATAGGCGTCGGTAAAATCATCCAGTCCCAGGTTCTGGGCCTGAAGCAGATTGACTGTGTTGGAATAAAACAGATTGACCGGGTGGGCGGCTCCTTTTACGGACAGAGTGCCGGTGTAAGTGGCGGTGAGGCGTTTGCGGTCCACGGAAATCACCTTGCACTTGATGTCCAGGGTATCGTTGGCCTCGTCGATGTCATTGGCCTTTATGAAGGACAGGGCATTGGTCTTTAACAGTTCATTAATCTTGTCCTTCTTTGAGGTGTCATCCATCTGGTCCACCGCAGGATACTGGATAGATACCTTTCCGGATGTATAGGTCTCAATGGAAGCAGAAACACTGGAGGCAGCGTCTTCCTGGCCTTCTGTGGTCTCCTCTGTCTCCGGAGCCTGTGTGGCGGCGGGAAGCGTTTCCTTGGGAGCTTCCGTGGCTGCCTCTGTATGTATGGTGGACAGGTCTGCCTTTTCCGGCGTCTTGCTGAGCAGGAGGCCAATGGCAACGCCGCCGATGACAACAGCAGCGCCAATGGCTCCTATCAATATTTTCTTGTTTGTATCCATAATAATCCTCCTTTGTATTCCGGGCAATACCCGAATTGTAACTATTATACATGATATTCATGGACGGAGTTTGAAGAAATACTTACAAATTATTGAAGGACTTTTGTGCATATTTTTATTTACAATTTTCCTCTCAGCATTTATGATAGATCCGACACAACTTTATACTGGAATTGGGGGAATGAAATGTGGTACAGGAAAGGATCGACTTGAAGAATCTGTTTGTGGAAATCAGGCGGAAGGGCAGTACCAGCCAGGTATCCAGGGATTTGGATGTATCCATGGGAAACATCAGCGACTGGAAAAACGGAAGGAGCGTGCCCAACGCGGTTTCACTGGTAAAACTGGCGGACTATTTCGGCTGTTCCGTGGATTATCTGCTGGGCCGGACCGAGCATCGGGATATGATATAACGGGCGGACAGCATCATGAAAGAGATAGAGGAGGAAATTATGATTCAATATTACAATGGCAGCATATTTGATTCAAAGGCGGATATTCTGTGTCATCAGGTAAATTGCCAGGGCGCATTCGGCTATGGAATCGCAGGACAGGTTAAAAAGCTGTTTCCTGAGGTGGAGAAAACGTATAAGCGGATAACGAAGCAGTGGATTGAAAAGGAAAACGGGGACACATCTAGGCTTTTGGGACGGGTGTCTGCCCAGCCGGTGGAAAAGGACGGACGCTGGTTTCTGATTGGCAATCTGTACGGACAGGATGATTACGGCAGAAAAAAGATGGTCTATACCGACTATGACGCATTGGAAAAAGCGATGGGAGAAATCCGGAGCTTTTTGGAAGCCAGGGGCAAAAACGAGACAGTGGCATTTCCCTATAAGATAGGATGCGGCAGCGCAGGCGGCGACTGGAATGTGGTGGAGGATATTATTAAACGTACATTTGAGGGATATTCAGGTGAGGTGCAAATCTGGAAATACGAAGAATGATGATAGATAATCTTTTTTGGGGGGAGCCCGGTGCTTCCACAACATGGGGCTGTGGAAGCTGCCGGGCTAGCGTCATTTCTGACCTGATGTGAATATACCATAGTTCAGGATGAATTGCAACGGAAGTCAGTGAAATGTAATGAAGCGTAATGTTTCTTACAAAAAGCTGACTTTTTTTAATGGAATGATTAATTTTTACCATAGGGAAAGCGAAAGATTTTCATGATTTCAATGGAATGATATGGCTGCCAACAGGAATATTCTGGAAAAAGCCTGCATATATTATTAGGCCGGCATTTTTAATGGAAGGTTGAAAAAGGCAGAAAGAAGGTGAATCATGACACATTTAGAGCTGGTGGCGGAAATCGGAAGCGGACCAATGGAAATCGTAAAGCTGTACCTCAAAGGCCTGCTTTCCTTTGCAGAGCTGGAGAATATCCTTGGCAGGGATAAGGCCAGTCTGGTCCATACCTTTGCGGCTGACAGCGCAGCGGGGAAAATCGGTGAATTACTGCTGTCGGGACTGAGGGGTTATATGGTATAATCAAAGGAAAGAAATCAGAGGAGGCCAGCTATGAAGAATGAAAACAACACAGTCATAGGTACTGTATTAGGTGATATAACGAAGATAACCGGAATGGATGCAATCGTCAACGCGGCCAACTCATCCCTCCTTGGAGGAGGAGGGGTGGATGGGGCTATCCACAGGGCCGCGGGAAAGGAACTGCTGCATGAATGCAGGCTGTTGGGCGGCTGCAAGACAGGACAGGCCAAGATTACAAAGGCCTACAATCTGGAATGCCGGTATATTATCCACACCGTGGGTCCTGTGTGGAACGGCGGCACATGCGGGGAGCAGGAGAAGCTTGCCTCCTGCTACAGGAATTCCCTTTTGCTGGCCTTGGAAAATGGAGTGAAGCGGATTGCATTTCCCTCTGTCTCCACCGGTATATACCACTTCCCGGTGGGGCTGGCAGCAGAAACCGCCATAGGAACTGCCAGGGAATTTGCGGCAGAGTATCCGGGTGAACTGGAACAGATTCTGTGGGTTCTCTTTGACGCCAGGACAAAACTGGTGTATGATACAGTTTTGAGGAAACTGTGATTTCCCGTTACAGTCATGTCTCCGGAAGGAGGAGTCATATGGGACAGATGGAACGCTTGATAGTGCTGGTATTCATTGTAGCCGCCCTGCTGTTTGCCGGAATCTGGGACAGGCATCACCGCAGGTAAGGATAATGGCCCGCACAATGACAGAATACGTAAGAAAGAGATGGAATCAGAATGTCAGAAAGAAAATTCGTGATTGTTGACGGCTCATCCCTGCTGTCAACCTGTTACTATGCAGTGTTACCCAGGGAAATCATGTTCGCCAAGACGGACGAGGAAAAGGAAAAGCATTACGGGAAAATCCTCCACGCATCGGACGGGACCTATACCAACGGCATCATGGGGGTGCTGAAGTCCGTGGTTTCCCTGCTGAAAAAGCAGCAGCCGGCCTATGTGGCATTTGTGTTTGACAAGACAAGGGATACCTTCCGCAGGGAGCTGTATCCTGATTATAAGGGGACCAGAAGCAGGACACCGGAGCCACTTAAGCAGCAGTTCGTGCTGATGGAGCGGATTCTGGAGGAAGCAGGTTTTAAGGTGCTCTACAGCGACCGGTATGAGGCGGATGACTATGCGGGAAGCCTGGTCTATAAATTCAGGGAGCAGGTGCCCATGGTGGTGATGACCAAGGACCATGATTACCTTCAGCTTGTGAGCGATGAGTATAATGTAAGGGCCTGGATGGTCCAGGCCAGGCAGGAGAAGGCGGAGGAGCTCTACGACAAGTATTACGGGCTTTACGGCCTGGATAAGGCATCGGTGAACCTGCCGGAAAAGACCTTTGAATTTACGGCTGAGACAGTGTATTCCGAGGAAGGAGTGTGGCCCAGGCAGATTACGGACCTGAAGGGAATCCAGGGCGATACCTCGGACAATATCCCGGGAGTCCGCGGCGTTGCCAGCGCAGCACCGCTTTTGCTGGGAGAATACGGCACCGTGGAACATATTTATGAGGTGATACATGAGGCGGAGCAGGATAAGAAGCAGCTTAAGGAGCTGCAGGACTTCTGGAAAAACTGCCTGGGAATCAGCCGTTCCCCCTACAAATCTTTGACCAAGACAGGGGAGGAAGGGGAACTGTGCGGGGAAGCCGCAGCCAGGCTGTCTAAGGAGCTGGCCACCATTAAGACCGACATACCCCTGGATTTTGAGCTGGAGGATTTTTCCGCGTCCTGCTGCAGGGAGGAAGTGCTGAAGGAGTGGTGCAGGAAACTGGATATTAAGACTGCTTCTGTGTTTGGGAAAAGCTGAATTCTTAATTAGGGAGGATTAACGTGAAAAAAGTTAAATTGTCGGAAGGGCTGTCATTGTCAGCCGTGGTTCAGGGATTCTGGAGGCTGGACAGCTGGAAATGGTCCGCAGTAGAACTGGCCCGATTTATGAATGAATGTATTGATAGGGGAGTCACCACCTTTGACACGGCGGAAATTTACGGAGGCACGCTCTGTGAAACGCTGATGGGGCAGGCCTTTGAACAGGATCGCTCCATTCGAAACAAAATCCAGCTGGTATCGAAAACCGGTATTTTCAAAGAGGGCGGATTTGGATATTATGACACAAGATACGACAGGGTAAAACAGTCCTGTGAGGAGAGCCTGAAGCGGCTTCACACAGACCATCTGGACCTGTATCTGATTCACCGTGAGGATCCCTGCATTGATTTTGAATCAACTGCAAAGGCGCTGACAGAGCTTAAGAAGGAAGGAAAAATAGGGGAGATGGGCGTTTCCAACTTTGACCCTCATAAATTCAACGGTCTTAACAAAGCTGTCAACGGACAGCTGGTAACGAACCAGATTGAGTGGAACCCTGTGTGCTTTGAACATTTTAATTCCGGAATGATGGATGACCTGACTGCGTCCGGAATCCATCCCATGATATGGTCGCCTCTGGCAGGGGGGAGAATGTTTGACCCCAACGACAGCCTGTGCGCTGCGGCCATGAAAACCATAAAAAGGATTGCCGAAAAGCATGACGCGGACCCGTCTGCCATCATATACGCATGGATTATGTATCATCCGGCAGGGGCAGTTCCTATTTCAGGAAGCAACAGGCTGGACAGGCTGGATACGGCCATTAAGGCCCTGGACATCCGTCTGGAGCACTATGAATGGTATGAAATATATAAGGCCAGCGGCCAGCAGGCAATCAGGTAAGGTGAAGGGCCGGAGGGACTGTTTTGGGCGGGCAGATACCTGCCTTAACAGTCTTTTACCAGCCGTCCGGCCACATGGACATTGAAGAAATGGACAATGGGGCCCAGGCCGAAGGCTGACACCAGGGTGCCCAGGCCAATAATTCCTCCTGCCAGGAAGCATATGACGGCGCAAACTGCATCCGTGGCTATCCGATGCCAGAAGTAGGGGATAAGAGGGCGGCTCTTTGCTGTAATCAGGGAAATACTGTCATAAGGCGCAACCCCTGCATTGGGGGTCTGGTACAGGGACACGCCGAAACTGGTGACAATGACGCCGACAAGCACGGTGACCACGCGCCGGAGCATGGTGTCCGGCACAGGAAACAGCAGGGGCCATAAACCATTAAAAAAGGTGACGATATATCCCAGAAGAAATGCATTTACCAGGGTGCCGATTCCTATGAGTCTGCGGCCTGCGGCCAGTTCAAAGATAAAGAGTCCGCCGTTAATGACCAGCAAAAAAGAGGCATAGCTGAAGCCCAGTATATTGGCCAGGGCCATGACCATACCGCTGAAAGGGTCGTTGCCCAGGCCGGACAGCTTGAATATACTGATTCCCATTCCAAGAAATATATTTCCCATAATCATGATGAGCAGCCGGCGTGCCCCGATTTTTTTGAAGTAGTTCACAGCCATGAAAGAGTAACCTGCCTTTTCTGTTATTCTATTTCTTTCTTTTATTATCTGCTTTATTATAGTACCGGAATGGAAAAATGGCAAAGGTTTTGAAAAAAACACTTGCCAAAATATGTATCCTGTGATAAAATAATCAGCGTTGTAAGCCGGCGTGTCGGAATGGCAGACGATGCAGACTCAAAATCTGTTGCGGGTAACCGCGTGCGGGTTCAAGTCCCGCTGCCGGCATCTATACGTGTCAGATTGACGGCACATGAGACAAGAAAAGGCCCATGCAGAAGCGATTCTGTGTGGGTCTTTTGCGTCCGGCCTGTTTCTGACAGACAAAGGCGGCGGCCTGTTTAAATGACGGATGCATAGGGAACATGGGAGGAAGCGGTATATTCCGCAGACAAATTCCGATGTCCCCTGATTTCATCCATCATCTGAAGCGTCTGTATGGAGGATGCAAGCTGACGCTGCCAGCTGCATTTTCCCTTTATGAACGCCATGCAGCGGTCCAGTTCCCTGGCGCGGCAGGCTTCATCGGAAAAGGAAACCAGCTGTTCTTTATCTCCGGACCGGTTTTTATATGTCACTTCCTTTAAATTCCGTAAATCACGGATTAACAGGCTTCCCCTTTCTCCCTCTATCAGGCTTGGTACATGGCTTCCTGATATCTTGGAATAGACTATCTCCACCCGGGCGGTGCCCATATGTCCCCTGACAGTGCCGGCTGCGTCCATTCCATGTTCCGTGAACACCATCTGGGCATCCATCTGTTCCGGTATGCCGAAGAGATGCACAAGGGGATAGAGGCAGTCGGCGCCCCTTTGAAACAATGCGCCTCCCGGCGGAACGCAGGCGGGGGGACGGACAGGAGAAATGCGTACCCCCTTACAGCAGAAGGCATACTCACAGGAATGAAGACGAATCCGCCGAATGGGCCCCAGGCCTGTCAGCGCTGTCTTTAATGATGCCATACATGGATTAAATGCAAGATGGATGTGATCCAACAGCACTGCGCCATGTTCATCGGCTGTCTGTGCCAGCGCCTTCAGGCTGCCGGCATCTGCTGCGCCCATGGTTCCGAACAGGACGTGTTTTCCTGCCTTCAGAAGTTCGCGCACCTGCCGGAAATCCAGACTGCTGTAATCCGGAAGATATATGACGTCTGCTTTCTCCAGAGTTCCTATCCCCAGAGTTCCTATCTCCAAAGTCCCTTCCTCCAGGGGGCCTTCCTCCAGATACAGGTCCTTACGCCCGGCCGCTGCCTCCAAAAAGGAGCGGCTTTTTTGTGTGGCAGTCAATACAGCCATGGATATCATGGTCATTCCTCCATTTCCTTGTCTGATTCCTTGTTTACCTTTTGTTGGCTTTATGGTATAACAAAAACAGATGGAATAATACGGATTTTATGGGATTTTTTCTAAAAATTACAGTTTTTTTGCCATAACGGTCCGGTTATAAAGAGAGATGGAAGGAGAAAAACCGTGTATGAGCAATACCATGATTCTAAAGGATAAAAGCGTTCAGGTCAGCCGTATCAGAAGGTCCTCCAGCTTTGTGATGAAGCGGCCTCATTATCATTCTTACTATGAGATTTATTATCTGTTATCAGGAAAGTGTAAAATGTTCATCAACCAGGACATCTATTACCTGGAACCGGGTGACATGACCATCATTCCGCCTCTTGAGGTCCACAAGGCTCTGTATGAGCCAAGCTGGGAGGCTGAGCGCTTCGGTATCTATTTCTCCAGGGACACGGTCACCTCCTTCTTAAGCCTTTGCGGGAGGGAGGCCTTTGGCCATATCTTTTCAATGCCCAAACGCACCATTCCTTCGGAATTCCGCCCTAAGATAGAGGAACTGCTGGCTCAGATGCAGGATGAGGAAAAACAGGGCGACAGCTACTGCCAGATACAGCTTTGCAGCCTCCTGCACCAGATTCTGGTTGTATTGGGACGCTGCCAGGAGGCCCGGAGGGAAGGACATGCGCTGGAGGAGGCAGAGGAGGCCATGGTGCGTGCGGCCAGATACATAAACCAGCATTACCAGGAAGGGCTGACGCTGGGGGAGGTGGCTGCATTTGCCAATATGAGCCCCACCTACTTTTCAAAGAAATTCAAAAGCTCCACCGGCCTTTGCTTCAAGGAGTATCTGAACTACATCCGCGTGCAGAAAGCATCTGATATGCTGCGCAATACGGACCTTTCTGTGACCGGTGTGGCCATGGCCTGCGGGTTCTCGGACGGCAATTATTTCGGGGATGTGTTCCGGAGGCTGACAGGCGTATCTCCCAGGGAATACAGGAAGGGATAGTCTGTCCGGAGCCGGGGATGGGGTGATGGGAGTCCCAATCTTTCATTGAAAAGTAAGCTGATTTATTGTATGATGTAAGAAGAATTGGATTAAAATGATAGACAGGAGGTGCTGGCTGTGACCTGCAGGGAAGCGGAGCGTCTGGTGATGCCGTATATCAACGGCAGCATTACGGACGAGGAACTGAAAGAATTCTTAAAACACATCGAGACCTGCGAGGACTGCCGGGAAGAGCTGGAGATTTACTTCACTGTGGACGTGGGTATCCGCCAGCTGGACCAGGAAACAGGCACCTATAACATCAAGGGAGCCCTGGAGACAGCCCTGGAGCTGTCCCGGCAGAGGGTGCACACCCTGGGAATCCTGGAGACAGCCCGCTACGCGGTGAACACCCTGTGCTTCTGGGCCGTGCTGGTAGTGCTGGTGCTTCAGTTCGGGATGTGGTGACAGAGACAGAAAGGAACTCATATTAATGGACAAATTGGTATTGATTGATGGACACAGTATTATGAACCGGGCATTTTACGGGGTACCGGACCTTACGAATTCGGAGGGTCTGCATACCAACGCAGTGTACGGTTTTTTAAATATCATGCTGAAGATATTGGAGGAGGAAAAGGCGGACCACGCAGCTGTTGCTTTTGATTTAAAGGAGCCTACCTTCCGGCATGAGATGTATGACGCCTATAAGGGCACGAGAAAGCCCATGCCCCAGGAGCTTCATGAGCAGGTTCCCGTGATGAAGGATGTGCTGAAGGCCATGGGAATTCCCATCATGACCCTTAAGGGGTTTGAGGCAGATGATATACTGGGAACCGTGGCAAAGCGGTGTCAGGCCCAGGGCATCCAGGTATCCGTGGTATCGGGTGACAGGGACCTTCTGCAGCTGGCTGATGAGCACATCAAGATACGGATTCCCAGGACCAGCAGGGGTGTGACCGAGATCAAGGACTATTTCCCGGAGGATGTGCTGCAGGAGTATCAGGTGACTCCGGAGGAATTCATTGATGTGAAGGCTCTTATGGGGGATGCCTCCGACAATATACCGGGGGTGCCTTCCATCGGGGAGAAGACAGCAACCAGTATCATCGCCCAGTACAAATCCATAGAGAACGCCTATGCCCATCTGGAGGAGATTAAGCCCCCCAGGGCTAAGAAGGCTCTGGAGGAGCATTATGACATGGCTCAGATGAGCAGGAAGCTGGCGGCCATCTGTACGGACTGTCCTGTGGAATTTAATTACGAGGACGCCCGGATTGGGGACCTGTATACCCCGGAGGCTTACCAGTATATGAAGCGTCTGGAATTTAAGTCCATCCTGGCCCGTTTTGATAAAACCGCTGCCCAGGAAGCATCTGCGCCTGATATAAAAACCCGTTTTACCCTTGTGAAGGATATAAAGACAGCGGATAAGATATTCGGCAGGGCAGCAAAGGCAGGGCTGGCTGGCTTCCAGCTCATACTTGGCAGGGACGGGGCTTTAAAGGAGACAGCAGAGCAGCTGTCCTTCAGCTTTGACGAGAACGGGGAAGTAAAAGCAGGTAAAAAGGCCAGAACCGGGCTGAATCCCGTGACAGGCCTGGCCCTGTGCCTGGGCGAGGAGGATATTTACTGTCTGGCGGCAGGAGAGCAGATTACCGGAGAGTATCTTCTGGAACAGCTCAGGGCGCTGTGCGGGAGAAATCAGGAACAGAATAACCAGGAACAGGATAGCCGGGGACAGGATAACCCAGGCGTCAGAGAGCTCTGGGCCCTGGATTTAAAATCCATGCTTGCGTACCTGGAACTAAAGGACACGGATCCTGTGTATGATGCGGGAGTGGCCGGATATCTTCTGAATCCTCTTAAGGATACCTATGCCTACGACGATCTGGCCAGGGATTATCTGGGGCTTACCGTGCCCTCCAGGGCGGATCTGCTGGCCAAGGAGGATCTGGGAGATGCCCTGTGGAGGGGGGAGAAGAATGCCGTTGACTGTGTATGCTACATGGGATATACCGCGTGGAAGGCCGCTGCACCCCTGGCAGGCCAGTTAAAGGATACGGGAATGTACAGCCTGTATACAGATATAGAGATGCCCCTGATTTACAGCCTTTTCCATATGGAGCAGGAGGGCGTGAAGGTGGAACGGGCTGAGCTAAAGGAATATGGGGACAGGCTTAAGGTGGGAATCGCTAAGCTGGAACAGGAAATTTACCAGGAGACAGGGCATGAATTCAATATCAATTCCCCCAAGCAGCTGGGAGAGATTCTCTTTGAACAGATGGAGCTTCCGGGAGGCAAAAAGACAAAGACCGGTTATTCCACGGCAGCGGATGTACTGGAAAAACTGGCGCCTGATTATCCGGTGGTCCAGAAAATCCTGGACTACCGCCAGCTGACAAAGCTGAATTCCACTTATGCGGAAGGCCTGGCAGCCTATATCGGTGAGGACGGAAGGATTCACGGCAAATTCAACCAGACCATCACGGCCACGGGACGCATCAGCAGCACGGAGCCAAACCTTCAGAATATCCCTGTGCGTATGGCCCTTGGCAGGGAAATACGCAAGGTATTTGTTCCAAAGGAAGGCTGTGTGTTCGTGGACGCGGATTATTCCCAGATTGAACTGCGCATCCTGGCGCACATGTCAGGGGATGAGAGGCTGATCGAAGCATATCGTTCCGCCCAGGACATCCATGCCATCACCGCTTCCCAGGTATTCCATGTACCCCTTGATGAAGTGACTCCCCTCCAGCGCCGCAACGCAAAGGCGGTAAACTTTGGAATCGTATACGGCATCAGCGCCTTTGGACTCAGCGAGGGACTCAGCATCTCCCGCAAGGAGGCAGTGGAGTATATTGACAAATATTTTGAGACCTATCCGGGGGTTAAGACATTCCTGGACGGACTGGTCAAGCAGGGCAAGGAACAGGGCTATGTGACGACCCTGTACGGCAGGAGGCGGCCCATTCCTGAGCTTAAGTCCGCCAACTTCATGCAGCGTCAGTTCGGAGAGCGTGTGGCCATGAACTCACCGATTCAGGGAACCGCAGCAGACGTCATGAAGATAGCCATGATTGCAGTGGACAGGGAGCTGAAAAAGCGCGGCCTGAAATCCAGAATCGTCCTTCAGATTCACGATGAGCTTCTGATTGAGACGGCTCGGGATGAGATTGAGGCGGTTAAGGAGATTCTGACCGACAAGATGAAGCATGCCGCGGATTTAAGGGTTTCACTGGAAGTGGAGGCGGAAGTGGGAAAATCCTGGTTTGACGCCAAGTAGGAAATTTAGGAAGAAATCAAAGCACAAAGCACGGAAAATAAAGACATCAAAAGGGGCAGCGGCAGGATATGGAAAATATAAGAAATGCATTCCCCGCAGGCGGTAAGTTCATATTGGGAATCACAGGCGGCGTGGGGTCCGGCAAGAGCCGGGTGCTGGAGATACTGAAGGAGGAGTATGGCTTCCGTGTCATCCAGGCGGATCAGGTGGCAAAGGATTTGATGCAGCCAGGGCAGGAGAGTTACCGGGCTGTGGTGGACTTCTTGGGGCCGTCCATACTGAATGAGGACGGAACCATCAACCGTCCTGCCATGGCCCAGGTAATCTTTGGCTGCCCTGATAAACGCATCCAGGTGGACCGCCTGACTCATCCCCTGGTATGGAATACGGCCTTTGGGGAGGCGCTTGCCTGCCCTGAACCTCTGGTGGTCATAGAGGCGGCCATTCCCTCAAAAGAATTCCGTGACAACTGCGGGGAAATGTGGTATGTTTATACATCGAGGGAGAACCGCATGGAGCGTCTCAGAGAGAGCCGCGGTTACACACAGGAGAAAACGGAAAGCATCATGGACAGCCAGGCGCCGGAGGCCGGATTCAGGGAGTTTTCTGATGCGGTTATCGACAACAACGGCTCTGTGGAGGACACAAGAAAACAGATCCGCAGACTCCTGAAAAACAAAATCAGAATGCAATAAATAAGACAAAAGGACTGTAAAACATGAGAATGGTAAGTATTGCCAGCGGAAGCAGCGGCAACTGTATTTACATAGGTTCTGACAGCACCCACCTGCTGGTGGATGCGGGAATCAGCAACAAGCGGATTCAGCAGGGATTAAATGAGATAGGACTTACGGGAAACGATGTAAACGGGATTCTCATTACCCATGAGCATTCGGATCACATCAAGGGATTGGGAGTGCTGTCGCGCAAGTATGAGATTCCCATTTACGGGACACGGGAAACCCTGGATGAGATTGCGGCCGCAGGCAGCCTGGGCAAATTTGATAAAGGGCTTTTGACTCCGGTATGCCCGGATTTGGATTTCATGGTAGGCGATCTGACCGTGAAGCCCTTTAAGATTGACCACGACGCAGCGAATCCGGTGGCATACCGCGTACAAAACGGGGAGAAGTCCGTGGCCGTGGCTACGGATATGGGCCATTTTGACCAGTACATCATAGACCATCTTCAGGGGCTGGACGCCCTGCTCCTGGAATCCAACCACGATGTCAGGATGCTGGAGACAGGACCTTATCCCTATTACCTGAAACGGAGGATCTTAGGGGACCACGGCCATCTGTCCAATGAAAATGCGGGCAGGCTTTTAAACTGCGTTCTTCACGACAGACTGAAAAAGATTCTTTTGGGACATCTCAGCAAGGAGAACAATTACGAGGAGCTGGCCTACGAGACCGTACGGCTGGAGATTGATGAGGGAGACTGCCCTTACGGAGCTTCTGACTTTTCCATTTCCGTGGCCAGCAGGGACTGCATGAGTGAAATCATATATCTGTAAAACGTATGGATATCCGTTCACCGGATTTCAATAAAACAAAAGCGTGAGGAGAATGAAGATGAATAAGGCAATCATTACAGTAGTAGGGAAAGACAGGGTAGGAATCATTGCAGGCGTATGTACATACCTGGCTGAGAACCAGATTAACATACTGGATATCACCCAGACCATTGTAAAGGGATTTTTCAACATGATGATGGTTGTGGACGTGGAGAACATAACCAAGTCCTTTGGCGAAGTAGCCCAGGAACTGGAACAGGTCGGAGAGGAAATCGGTGTGAGCGTGAAGATTCAGCGGGAAGAAATTTTCCTGAAGATGCACCGTATCTAACGGCATCCCCAGAGGATAGGGCGGGCCTGTAATTTCAGAAGAAAGGGACGAAAGAACTATGATTAACGTAAATATGTACGAGGTAAATGAGACCTACAACATGATTGAACATGAGAAGCTGGATGTGCGTACCATTACCCTGGGCATCAGCCTCCTGGACTGTGTGGACAGCAATCTTGAGGCTCTCAATGAAAAGATTTATAAGAAAATCACGACTCTGGCAAAGGACCTGGTTTCCACGGGCCAGGATATTGAGGCTGATTTTGGTATTCCCATTGTCAACAAGCGTATCTCCGTCACCCCCATTGCGCTGGTGGGCGGTTCTGCCTGCAAGCGCCCGGAGGATTTCGTCACCATAGCCAAGACCCTTGACCTGGCTGCAAAGGAAGTGGGCGTAAACTTCATCGGCGGCTATTCCGCCCTTGTGAGCAAGGGCATGACCAGGGCTGACAAGAACCTGATACTCTCCATTCCCCAGGCGCTGTCCCAGACAGAGCGCGTATGCAGTTCCGTCAATGTGGGCTCCACCAAGACAGGCATTGACATGGACGCGGTGGAACTGATGGGAAGAATCGTGACAGAGACAGCCGAAGCCACCAGGGACCATGATTCCCTGGGTTGTGCCAAGCTGGTGGTATTCTGCAATGCCCCTGACGACAACCCGTTTATGGCAGGCGCCTTCCACGGCGTCACGGAGTCCGAAGCCATCATCAATGTTGGCGTAAGCGGTCCGGGCGTTGTGAAGGTTGCCCTGGCAAAGGTAAGGGATGCCAACTTTGAGGTGCTCTGTGAAACCATCAAAAAGACCGCGTTTAAGATTACCCGCGTGGGACAGCTGGTGGCGCAGGAGGCTTCCAAGCGCATGGGCATTCCCTTTGGAATCATTGATTTGTCCCTGGCCCCCACTCCTTCGGTGGGAGACAGTGTTGCTGAGATACTGGAAGAGATAGGTCTGGAGCGCGTGGGCGCACCCGGAACCACGGCAGCCCTTGCCATGCTCAACGACCAGGTGAAGAAGGGCGGCGTCATGGCCTCATCCTATGTGGGCGGTTTAAGCGGCGCATTCATCCCGGTCAGCGAGGACCAGGGAATGATTGACGCAGTCAGCATGGGAGCCCTCACCATCGAGAAGCTGGAAGCCATGACCTGCGTTTGTTCCGTTGGCCTGGATATGATTGCCATACCCGGAGATACACCCGCCAGCACCATTGCAGGCATCATTGCGGACGAGGCAGCCATCGGAATGGTGAACCAGAAAACGACTGCGGTACGTCTGATTCCCGTGGTGGGAAAGAAGGTGGGGGAGACGGCTGAGTTCGGCGGTTTGCTGGGCTATGCGCCTGTTATGCCTGTAAACACATTCTCCTGCAGGCGGTTTGTTACCAGGGGCGGAAGAATTCCGGCGCCAATCCACAGCTTTAAGAATTAAGGTTGTCCGGGTTAAGGCAGTCGGATGGAGGTCAGTCAGATGAAGATTTTTTTGATACGCCACGGCAGGCAGTGCAGCAAGCTGTGCAACGTGGATGTGGATTTAAGTGAAGAAGGATACAGGCAGGCGTCTCTCTTAGGAGAGCGCCTGTTTCATGAAAATATACAGGTGGTGTATTCCAGCAATCTGCTGCGGGCCGTGGAAACGGCTCAGGCAGCCAATCTATACTGGAATGTAGAGCATATCATACGGCCGGAGCTGAGGGAGATATCCTTTGGCCATATGGAAGGCATGGAAGACCGGGACATCGCGGTGAAGTACAGGGATTTCAAGGCGCAGCAGGCCCTTATGGAGGAGGATCTGCCCTATCCGGGCGGCGAATGCGCCGGGGATGTGGTCCGGCGCGCCGAACCTGTGTTCAGGGAGATGACAGAAAGCGGTTATGAGCGCATTGCCGTGGTGACCCACGGAGGCGTTATCCGTTCCATGACAGCCCACTGCCTGGGAATCCCCATGAACAAATGGAGAATCCTGGGTAAGAACCTGGAAAACTGCAGCATTACGGAGCTTAACTGGGATGGGGTATCCGGCCGTTTTACACTGGAGCGGTTCAACGATTATGCCCATCTGGAGCCCTATCCCGATTTGCTGCGAAAGGGATGGGTCAGTGCTGAAAATTAGGGATGCACAAGTGCTGTATGGCTTCAGAGTCAAAGCCTGCGAATATGGATGGGAAAGGAATGGTAGTGGGTATGAATAAAGGGATATTGTTTGACGTGGACGGTACGCTGTGGGATTCGGCGGCCCAGGTGGCTGAATCCTGGAATGAGGTGCTGGCCCGTTACCCCCGTTTGGGAGTCAGGATTACGGCCCAGGATATGTATGACAATATGGGAAAGACCATGATGGATATTGGAAAGACTCTGTTTCCGGGGCTGTCCCAGGAGGAGTGTCGGAAGGTGATGGAGGAGTGCATGACATATGAGAACCATTACCTGCTGTCACATCCGGGAGTCCTGTATCCGGAGACCAGGGAGAGCATGGCGTGCCTCAGCCGCCAGTATGGCCTGTACATTGTCAGCAACTGCCAGAGCGGATATATTGAGGTGCTGCTGGAGAGCTGCGGCCTCCGGGAATACGTCCGTGATATTGAGTGCTACGGCAATACCGGGCTTCCAAAGGGAGATAATATCCGCATGGTGGTGCAGAGAAACCATCTGGAACGCTGTTTTTATGTAGGTGATACCCATATGGACGAGGAAGCGGCCGGCGCGGCCGGGATTCCCTTTGTACACGCGGCATATGGTTTTGGCAGGGTAGAGCGGCCGGTTGGCACCATCGAGTCATTAAGCCAGCTCACCGCCCTTGCAAAGAAACTTCTGGATTAGGAGCTGGACATGAATCAGGAAGAATGTAAAGAAATCAAACAGGCGCTGGATCTGTTTTTAAATGAATCTCTGGAGCGGATTCTCATGAGCAATCCCACGGACAGCGGCAAAATCTCCAGGTCCAGAATCCGGCCTCTGCTCATGAAGGGCAGGCTGGTATTCCAGGCGGAAGAACAGGCGGGAAAGCAGGCATTTCACCGCAATCTGGACCGGGATGAGGCGGCAGATTATGTCACTGGGCTTCTGGACGGATCCTTCCGCCAGGCAGAAATTGCATCTGGCCTGGGAAAAGCCCTTATCCTGGTGAGCAGGAAGGGAAAGGTGACTGTGAAGGTGAAGCAGAATCCGCGTCCGGCCAGGATTTTGCCTGCCGGAAACCCGGCTTCCCGGGAACCGGAACGCGCTGTTTTCTTGTCCCACAACCGGAAGAAGCATTATATCCTGGAGGAGGGAATTCCTGTTCCCTTTCTGGTGGATTTGGGCGTCATGACAAAAGAGGGCAGGGTGGTGAACAGCCGTTATGACAAATACAGGCAGATAAACCGTTTTCTGGAGTTTATAGAAGATATCCTTCCCAACCTGGACCAGGACCGGGAGTCCACCATTATTGATTTTGGATGCGGCAAATCCTACCTCACCTTTGCCATGTATTATTATCTGAAGGAACTGAAGGGATTATCCGGTGCGGATCATCGGCCTGGACCTTAAGGAGGATGTCATAGAGCATTGCAGCCGCGTTGGACGCCAGTATGGATATGAGGGACTTTCCTTTTGTCATGGGGACATTGCCTCCTTTGAGGGAGTGGAGAAGGTGGACATGGTGGTCACCCTCCACGCCTGTGACCTGGCCACGGATTACGCCCTGGAAAAGGCGGTAAACTGGGGGGCCAGGGTCATTTTATCGGTTCCCTGCTGTCAGCATGAGCTCAACGGACAGATGGAAAACAGCCTTCTACGGCCGGTACTCCAATACGGCCTGATAAAAGAGCGCATGGCAGCCCTTTACACAGATGCCATCCGTGCCCAGGTTTTGGAATACAGGGGATACAGAACCCAGATTCTGGAATTTATAGATATGGAACATACGCCAAAGAATATACTGATTCGGGCTGTGCGTCAGGGGAAGAAACGGGACAATGGCCTCCAGATACGGGAGCTGGCTGATTTCCTGCATGTGAAGCCCACCGTGGTGGAGCTCCTGGCTCCGGAGCTTTGGGAGTCCGGGGAGAAAACAAAAGACAGCTGATATTGGCAGATATATATGAAAATAGAATGACAGGTCCCCATCCGGGCATTGCATCCGGGGGCCTGTCATTTTACCTTTTATCTTATAAAATACAGATTGGCTGGTTATATTCATTCAGAACCGGCTTTTCCAGCTTTTTTGAGAGCAGGGTCTGGCGGATATGGGAGGCGTAGATGTCCTGTGAAAACATGTCCAGGGCTGTTCCGGTGAGAATGTGGGGGGCGTCGGCAGTCTTGGTAATCAGCGGAATGGTGGTTTTCTGCTTTACCAGGGCCAGCAGTTCCTGAGACTCTTTCCTGAACCCCAGGATTCTGGCGTATGGGGCACGGCCGGCCTCTTTGTAGGACTGTACCCTGGCATTGGTCAGGCCGAGGACCATGTGAAGAAGGGCGCGGCTGATCCTGGTATAGGTATACTGGCGTGTCTTAAGCTGTTCGATCCGGCCTTCCCAGCTGACCTGTTTGAGAAGGCAGTGCTCCAGCCGGCGCGCCATTTCCGCCGACATATCCCCGTATTGTGTATAATGCGTTCCTTCCCGCTTCAGGGACAGGAGGCAGAAGTTCAGTATCTCTGACAGGTCGTTGGCCTCCAGGACAGGTTCCCGGCCGTACAGGGGCCGGATTTCCGGAGGAATGTGCGTCATGGCCTCAGGCGTCAGTGTTGCATATGAAAACAGGCCCGCTTCCCCGGATGGCTCCCCGGCTTTAAGTGTCCGCCGGATGGCTGAGGCTGAAGCCTGTCCGCCCTCCAGCCCATTGTCGTGGTATCCCTGTCCCCGGCGGCGGATGGTGAACGGAATAAGCGGACTGTCCTGGCGCAGGATGGCCTTACAGTACTCGATTCCCAGGAGATTGTTGGGGGAGCCCAGGAGTTTGTCCATTTCTTCTCTCCTCAGAGGAAAATCCTTATCTTTGTCCGCCATCTTAAGCAGGGCCTGGCTGCGGGCCTGGGGCCAGCTGAGGCCGCTTCGCAGTCCAATGCTTAGAAGTGAGGAAAAGTCCCCGCCTTCCTGCGCCAGGATACCGGCAGCCGTCCGAATCCTGCGGATATCCCCGTCCTCACTGCCAAAGCACAGGATATTCACTGCCCCCAGTCCTGTGAGCAGGGCCACGCCGCAGGCGGCAAAATCCTCCGCGCTGCTGACCGCAAAGGCGGAGGGAAGCTCCACCACCAGATCCGCGCCGCAGGAAAGGGCCATTCTGGTACGCAGATATTTGCTGTAGACCGCAGGCTCCCCCCTCTGTACAAAATCGCCGCTCATGGCAGCCACGCACCAGTCTGCGCCGGTCCGTTTTTTTGCTTCTTCTATTTGAAATTTATGTCCGCCGTGAAACGGGTTATATTCGGCAATGATGCCGATTACCTTTGCCGGCTGTTCCAAACTATCTGGCTGTCCCAAGTTCCTTTACTCCTGTCCTGATTCGTTCCCGTTTTATTTTATCATGTCCATTATATCCGCAAACATCCATTCCGTCCAGACGGCATTTGTTAATCTTCAGTTTATAAATCTATAATAATTAGAACACAGATTCTCCACAATCGTTTCACAATTCCACCATAAATGGCGGCTATATTAATAATTGTAAAAAGCAAGAGCAATTAAAAAACAGCCCTTACAGTTAAATAAAATAGAGAAATGTATGAAAGGAGACTTTGCTATGTACGAGAATGAAAATAAGAATATGAATGGTTTGGGAAATGAAAATATGGAACACAGAGATGTACCTGAAACAACCGTAAACTGGACGATTCCAGGTGATGAGAGGAACCGGCAGGGACAGAATACGCAAGGACACCGGACAATGGAGCCGGAGGCACGCAGCCAGGAGGCGCAGGGTCAGTATTCACAGGATCAGTATTCACAGGCCCAGGAAGGCCAGGGTTCCCGTGAGCAGCATCGAGAGCAGCATACCCAGGGACCAGATGCCGCATTCGGTTCATACGGCAGCCAGACCCGTCGCCGGGACTTCTATGGCGGAAATACTTATCAGGGATATCCGGGAGGCGGCGATAAGCAGCGCAATCACTCCAATAAAGGACGATTTGTTAAAAGAGCGGCAGGAATTACAGCGGCAGCAGTCCTTTTCGGAGCCGTATCAGGCGGAGTCATGACAGGTGTGAATTACCTGGGGAACAGGCTCACAGGCGCATATGGAACCGCGGGCACATTAGCCGGGACCCAGGCTCAGAACCAGATAGCACAGGCGGCACCGGCCAATGCACAGGCGTCTGCAAACCAGAGCGCCACGGCAGTATCCGCTGTTACCGATGTGTCGGGTATCGTGGAAAACGCCATGCCGTCCATTGTGGCCATCAATGATACCATGACCGTGGAGCAGCGCGACTTCTTCGGAATGCCCCAGACCTATACAGCCCAGAGCAGCGGTTCTGGCATCATTGTGAACCAGACTGACACGGAACTTCTCATTGCCACCAATAACCATGTGGTGGACGGGGCTTCCGATTTAAAGGTTACATTTGTTGACAACAAGGATGTGAGCGCAGCGGTAAAGGGAACGGATTCAGCATCTGACCTGGCAATCATCGCAGTGCAGTTAAAGGATATCCCCTCCGATACCATGAGCAAGATTAAGGTGGCCGCTCTGGGCAATTCAGATGATATCAAGGTGGGGCAGCAGGTCATCGCCATAGGAAATGCCCTTGGATACGGCCAGTCCGTCACCGTGGGATATGTAAGCGCCCTGGACCGTGAGATTACAGATGAAAAAGGAATTAACAGGACCTTCATCCAGACAGATGCAGCCATCAACCCGGGCAACAGCGGCGGCGCCCTTATTGATTTAAACGGAAACGTCATCGGCATCAACGCCGCCAAGACAGCTTCCACAGAAGTGGAGGGGATGGGCTTTGCCATTCCGATTTCAAAGGCCCAGGATATATTGAACAGCCTGATGACAAAGAAAACGCGTGTGGCTGTATCCGAGGATGCCCAGGGCTATCTGGGAATACAGGGAACCAACATTGACGCTGCCACATCCCAGATGTACGGCATGCCGGTGGGAATCTATGTCTATAAAATCGTGGAGGGCGGAGCAGCCTCATCCTCTGATTTAAAGGAAAAGGATATTATCACCAAATTTGACGGCCAGTCTGTTACCAGCATGGAAGAACTGAAGCAGATGCTCACCTACTATGAGGGCGGAGCAGCCGTTACCCTTACAGTACAGTCCCTGGTGGACGGGGCATATGTGGAGCACGATGTGCAGGTGACCCTGGGAACCAAGCCGGCCGCCCAGAGCTGATGAACCGGGAACGGATAGTACTGTTTTATGGGTTTGACTGTGCATGAGGCGGATTAAGAAACATTTGCAAAAAAATTACAGATCTTAACTGAAAAATGTGCTATACTAACGTATATAAACTCGCCAAGGAGGTACAGCTTATGAAATTAGTGTATGCAATTGTGAGAAATGATAATGAAGATGATGTTGTAAGCCAGCTGACCCAGCATCATTACAGTGTTACAAGACTTTCCACCACAGGAGGTTTCCTGAAAAAGGGAAATACAACCTTGATGATTGGTGCAGAAGATGATAAGGTACAGGAAGTGATTGATGTGATTAAGCAGGAATGCGGACAGCATCAGAAGTTAACGGTCAACATGCCTTATATATCAGGCACCACCATGGTAAATTACGCAACTATGCCCATGACAGTTGATGTGGGCGGCGCCACTATCTTTGTGATTAACGTGGACCGTTACGAGAAAATTTAATCATCAGGTACCTGAATCCGCGGACCGGCAATCATGTGGTCCGTGGATTTTTTGTGTTTTCTGTGCTTCACGGCAGGCGGTTTGGCTATCGCCGCCCGCCGGCCCGCCAGAAAAGGTGGAAAATAAACACAGAAAGACCTCAGGTATACGAAAAAGTGCAATATTTGGATAAAATCGGCTTGTATCTCCAATTCTGTCAGTATATAATAAAGACGTATGCTTAAATACACCAAGGAAAGGGGTAAATTATCATGGGATTTATCGATTTAGTTAAAGCTCGTGCCAGGGCTGACAAAAAGACCATAGTACTGCCAGAGTCTATGGACAGGAGAACCTGGGAGGCGGCCGAAACGATATTAAAAGAGGACATCGCCAATCTGATCATCATAGGAACACCGGAGGATATTGCAGACCACAGCAAGGGACTGGATGTATCAGGAGCAACAGTGATCAATCCTCAGACCTATGAGAAGACTCAGGAGTATATTGATTTATTTGTAGAGCTGAGGAAATCAAAGGGAATGACACCGGAAAAGGCAAAGGAAATCATCATGTCCGACTATGCCTACTACGGCTGTCTTATGATTAAAAACGGAGACGCAGACGGACTGGTGTCCGGTGCCTGCCACTCCACGGCCGACACATTAAGGCCATGTCTGCAGATTGTCAAGACAAAGCCAGGCACAAAGCTGGTATCTGCATTCTTCCTCATGGTAGTTCCGGACTGCGAATATGGAGCAGAGGGAACCTTTATTTTTGCCGATTCAGGACTGAACCAGAATCCGAATCCGGAAGAGCTGGCAGCAATCGCCAAATCATCTGCTGATTCATTTGAACTGCTGGTACAGAAGGAAGCAAGGGTTGCCATGCTGTCCCATTCTACCAAGGGTTCTGCAAAGCATCCTGACGTGGACAAGGTAGTGGAAGCCACCAGAATCGCAAAGGAGCTTTATCCGGAGCTTAAGCTGGACGGGGAACTCCAGTTAGATGCAGCCCTTGTACCGGAGGTTGCTTCCTCCAAGGCGCCGGGCAGCGAAGTGGCAGGCAAGGCAAATGTACTGATGTTCCCGGATCTGGATGCCGGTAATATCGGATACAAGCTGGTTCAGAGACTGGCCAAGGCAGAGGCTTACGGCCCTGTTACCCAGGGAATTGCAAAGCCGGTTAACGATTTGTCCAGGGGTTGTTGTGCAGATGATATTGTGGGTGTAGTAGCAATTACGGCCGTTCAGGCACAGGCTGAATAAGCCGGAATAAAGGAGGAGATATCAATGAATATATTAGTTATTAACTGCGGGAGCTCATCATTAAAGTACCAGCTGATTAATTCAGCATCAGAGGCTGTACTTGCAAAGGGACTTTGCGAAAGAATCGGTATTGAGGGAAGCCAGATTACCTACCAGCCGGCAGGAGGAGAGAAGGAAGTAACGGTTTCTCCTATGCCTACCCATACCCAGGCCATTCAGATGGTATTAGATGCCCTGACCAATGATAAGACAGGCGTAATTAAGAGCCTGGATGAAGTTGGGGCAGTGGGACACAGAATCGTTCATGGAGGAGAGGCGTTTACCGCATCTACCCTGATTACAGAAGAGGCCGTTAAGGCAATTGAAGAGTGCAGCGATTTGGCGCCTCTGCACAATCCTGCAAACCTGATCGGCATCCGTGCCTGCCAGGAACTGATGCCCAACACACCAATGGTAGGTGTGTTTGATACAGCGTTCCACCAGACCATGCCGGAGAAGGCATACCTGTACGGACTTCCTTACGAGTATTATGAGAAATACAAGGTTAGAAGATACGGCTTCCACGGGACAAGCCACAGCTATGTATCAAAGAGAACAGCAGAAGTTCTTGGACGTCCTTATGACTCCCTTAAAACAGTGGTTTGCCACCTGGGCAACGGCTCCAGCATCTCAGCTGTCCTCAACGGAAAATCCGTGGACACCAGCATGGGACTGACTCCATTGGAGGGACTTGTGATGGGAACCAGAAGCGGCGATGTGGATCCCGGCGCCCTGCAGTTCATCATGCACAAAGAGAATATGGATATTGACCAGATGTTAAACGTGCTGAACAAGAAGTCCGGCGTATACGGTATGTCCGGTGTTTCCAGCGACTTCCGCGATGTGGAGAACGCTGCAAATGACGGCAATAAGAAGGCAGAGGTTGCTCTGGAATCATTTGCTTACCGGGTAGCTAAATACGTGGGAGCATACGCAGCTGCAATGAGCGGTGTGGACGCAATTGCCTTCACCGCAGGCGTGGGTGAGAATGACAAGATTACCAGAAAGAAAGTGTGCGAGTATCTGGGATTCCTGGGAATTGAAATTGACGACGAGGCCAATTCCAAGAGGGGACAGGAAATCGTAATTTCCACTCCTGATTCCAAGGTAAGCGTACTGGTTATTCCTACCAACGAGGAGCTGGCAATTGCCAGAGAAACACTTGCGTTAGTGAAATAAGTATAACGGAGTGGTGAAAAGCTGGCGTACATGTGATTTTAACACATGTACGCCGGCTTTTGTCCTGGTTTCCGGGATGGCGGTCAATGGCCTGGGACAGGACATCGGATAATATAAATAACAAAATCCGGCAATACTCTCCAGGTACACACCGGTATGCAAAACAGTACACAACTTCTGGAAAAAAAACGGAAATATAGTTGACAAAATGTGCAATGGTATGTATAATGCAAGAGATGCGTATTAGGAGGTTAATATGCTAATTAACTTATCTGAGCTGTTTCCCGTTGAGGGAAAGTCCAAAACATATACGCCTGAGCTTGAGATGACCCAGTTCAGGCTGGCCGACACTGTATACGACATTGCAGAAAAGGGACCGTTGTCATTGGTGATAACAAATCGGGGAAATAAGAAGCTGGCTTTAGCGGGAACCGTTGATTTGGTTTTGATTATGCCATGTGCCAGATGCCTTGACCCGGTGAGAGTTCCTTTCCATCTGGAAATTGACCAGGAACTGGACATGAACCAGAGTGATGAAGAACGAGTGGAAGACCTGGACGAGCAGCCCTACGTAAATGGTTATAAACTGGATATCGACCAGCTGGTTGGTAATGAGTTAACCTTGAACCTGCCTATGGCGGTTCTCTGCAGCGATGACTGTAAGGGAATCTGTGATAGATGTGGCACAAATCTCAACCATGAGACTTGTGACTGCGATAATAGGCCACTTGACCCAAGGATGTCAGTTATCCAGGATATTTTTAAACAGTCGAAGGAGGTGTAAACCATGTCTATCTGTCCAAAGAATAAATCTTCTAAAGCTAGAAGAGACAGCCGTAGAGCAAACTGGAAGATGAGCGCTCCAAATCTGGTAAAGTGCAGCAAGTGCGGTGCCCTGATGATGCCTCATAGAGTTTGCAAGGCTTGCGGTTCTTATAACAAGAGAGAAATCGTCAGTGTTGAAGATTAATTTTCAACAAGTCAAACATTAGTGAAAAGTTAGTAAATACGCGGTCTTTTGAGAATACTCAAAAGACCGCATATTTTTTGCACTCATGGTACAATGAGCAGGCGCATGGAGGTTAAAGGCAAAACGGTGAGAATGAGTGTCATATCATACAAGAAAATTTTTCGTAGGTATGATATAATATTTTCGTTGCGGAAAAAATGCAGCGCTTGACAAAACTAATCCGATTAGTTACTATGTATTTAACAGATGATGAAAGGAAAGGTTATGGCGCGGGCAGGACTTGATAAAAATGTTGTAGTGGAGAAGGCTGCACAGTTAGCAAACAAAATGGGAATTGACCAGATTCAGTTGAAAACGCTGGCGGAAAGTCTGAATATACAGCCGCCGTCCCTTTACAACCATATCAGGGGGCTAGATGATTTACGTCATGAACTGATGATTTATGGCTGGAAGCAGGTGGAAGAACGTATGCTGGAAGCGGCAGCAGGTGCTGACGGGTATGCTGCGTGGGAAGCGGTCTGCCGGGCATTCTATCAGTATGCGACCGAAAATCCGGGTGTGTTCAGCGCGATGCTCTGGTACAATAAATACCAGGATAAAGAGACGCAGGGCGTCACGGAAAAGCTGTTTTCCATTTGCTTTGCAATCACATCATCCCTGAACATTTCTGAGGAAAACTGCAATCATCTAATCCGTACCTTTCGGGCATTTTTGGAAGGCTTTTCTCTGCTGGTCAACAACAATGCCTTTGGCCATTCTCTGTCAGTGGAGGAGAGCTTTGACTTGTCCCTGAAGGTGATGATTGGCGGCATGAAGGAGTTGGAGGGAAAATAAGTGATGCAGACATTATAAAGAGATGGTTCTGACCAAAGACTTTATTATCGGTCTGTTGGAGGACAGTATCCAGCTTGCACCCGTTTCTGTGTCAGGAGCGGAGATTGCGCAGCTGGCATTTTTCCCCAGGCCCGGTGATAAAACGCTATCAAAAGTATGATATAGGGATTATTCAATTATATACATAAAAGGAGAACAAATCATGGCAGATGCATTAGAATTACATGAAGGTGAAGTAGTTGAAAAGGAGTTTAAATCTGATTACTGGGAGAAAACACTTTGTTTTTATAGCCAGAAACGTGGTAAATACTGGCTTACAAATCAAAGAATCATATTCAGGGGCGGTTTTGCCACCATATTGGAAATCCCTTATGCTGATATTGAGTCGGTACAGTTATGTAATGTGGGCGGGCTTGTTCAGATCATTCCCACCGGAATCAAGGTGACTCTTAAGTCTGGAAAGAGCTATAAGCTGTCTGTGACAAAGCGTAAGGAAATTCTTGCATTCATTCAGGAGAAAATATAATAGTGTTATAATTGATAGGGAGTGTTGCATTTGATAAAGCAATACTCCTTTTTCTTTAGGGGCTTTAACGGATGGAAATACGTCTGCTGTTTAAAGTGCCTCCATGATATTATTGTACGTGAAATGTAAAGTAAAATTAAAAGAAGAGGCCCTTCGGATGTGATAAAATGATATTATCACATCATGCTTTCATATCGTGTTTTCATATCATGTTTGGGAGGAAAAAATGAAAAATATACGGGCTGTTATTATAGTATTGGCATTGCTGTCAACAGACGGCTGCTCAGCCAATGCGGCGCAGACATCGGATGAGCCATCGGAAGAATCAGGATCCGGGCTGGGACAAAGCAGGTGGACATGGGAAATGATACATTTGCCCAGTTTTATCCTGCTGTTGACAGTGATGCGGGCCGAGCTGCCGGCGAAAATTATGATACCAGAAGTATAGATGAAATGAAGGACTTATTTGAAACAGAGCGGATAGAAGAAATCAAAAAGTAGATGGCATGAAAAACGTATTGCAGGTGAAAGTACGCCTTACTGGTAAAGGGCGGCTCAGGCGGATAAGGAGGCTTTTCAGATGAAAGAAATTATTGACTTTATGGAAGAGAATGTGGATGGCAGAACGCTGTTTACAAAGGAGTTGGTTTACGAATTGGAAAATGGCGCATTGCAGGGCATATACTCTGACCAGATATCCTTTTCTAATCTGAAATACTCCCAAAGCGGATTTCAGATAGATATGTTTATTGTATCCAACGAGAAAATATGGCTGATTGGTAAGGAAGGACAGCGGGATAAACTAAGAAAGGATTTCAGCTCGGTATCCATGTTTCGCTTTGAACTGGCCATGCGGAAAAGTACGAACGCCGTAACAGGTTGTTTTCGTTTTATTTCCGCTTCCGGGAAAAATGTGCCGGCAGAAGCTGTCGTAAGTGGAATTTATGATGTGCGTGTTGAAAACAGTGTGCTGAAATTATCGGAATCCCAGGTCTTGTACCGGGATCAGCCGATACAGGACGGGCGTTATAAGCCGGTTGCTTTTCAAGCGGAACATCGTTTTTACTGCGAGGACGGAAAACTGCATTATGAATACGATGGACGGTGTTTTGACGTGGACGCCAAAACGATGCAGCGCCGCCATAGCTCCGATACCTTCCCTCCATTTATTTCAATTGAGAAGTAAGCAGTTCAAGAAAAAATATCGCCTTATCGGCAAAGGACGGCCTTGGAGGATTCCGCCCCCACACCCCACATCCAAAAAAAACAAGCGGCCAAGCCAAATGAAAGGAGAAGATCATGATTAAAAAAATAATGTTGGTATTAAGTGCAGTGTTTATAATTTCCACATTTGCCGGAGCCGGTTATATTTTCTTACATAGAGGCAGGGTTAATCTGTCTTCTGCCGGAGCAGAAGCCCAAAAAGAAAGCGGAGAAGCGGACCGTCCTTCACAGGCACTGTCTTTAACAGAGAAAAGTACAGAAGACAGTGCAGAGGATAGTACAGCGGATAGTGCAGCAAACAGTGCAGCGGATAGTGCAATGAACGAAGCAGAGAACCGTGCAGAGGACGGAGCAAAAAACAACACAGAGAACGGAGCAGGTGAGGATGGGGAGGGAGATTACGATACAGTGCTTCTGGACGGAGCCAGAAGGCTGTGCAGAACCTACTTTAAATCAGGAGACTTTTCCTATCAGATCGTAATCACGCCCGGAGGGCGCAGGAACAGAAACCAACTGAATGTAGATGTAGTAAAGAAAGATGGGATAGGCTACACCGTTCTTAACCGGCTTTCCATGTACTATGATCCGGAGTATCCGTTCCGGATGCAGAGCAGTATGGATCAGGCCGCCTATCAGGCGGATGGAACTATCAAGGAATACCAGATTGCTCCATCTGAGAATGGCTTTATAGGGCTTTACGGACAGCTGGAGGCGCAGGGAAGCTATTTTCCTCTGGATGATTTATTTATGCCGGAATTTTTCTCCAGACCTCTCAACGAGACAGATCTTATTGGCATGACTGTGGCTGATATGAAAATCCTGAGAAACCAGTATTACGCTGTCCATGGAAGGATATTTGAAAAGCAGGAGCTGAAAGATTATTTTCAGGAAAAAACATGGTATCTGGGAGATAAAACAGCGGATGAATTTGACGAGACCGTGTTTGGCGGTCTGGAAAAAAGAAATATTGCATTTTTAAAGAAAGCAGAAGCTGAATTTGACGAAGAAAAGAGCAAAGAGGTGAAAAAAATTTATGACGGGCTTTTAACGGCTCCCTATGCCTCTCTTCTTACTGCCCATACGGAAATGGGAGTAAGCCTGTATTCTGATATTCAGCACAGGGCAGATAAAGGGATATATTATGAAGCAGAAGGCACGATTTACACACCGGTCATTCTTTCACCCAAGCAGTATGAAGCGGTCATGAAAGAGGGAAAAGAAGAAAGGATTTGTGTGAATGAGCTGACGAAAGAGACGGCTGCTGTAAGAAGGACAGACAATTCCGATTATGGCGACTGCATGCTTTTTTATGATTCTGGTACAGAATCAGGAAAAACATCGGGAGAGGATACGCCCCATTACTATTTTCTGTCCTACGAGCCTTATTCAGGAAATTATACTTTGTGGGCAAATAGCGCCGATACGCTGTTTAAAAATATTTATAAAGGTACGGTCTATGTGCTCAAGGGAGCGGAACATGAGTGGTATCAATATTTTAGTATCCCGGATAAAGAGTATTTGGAAAGCGGCGAAAGAGTGATGCGGTTCGATGATATAACCAATCAAGGAGCAGCTGGTTACGGCGGAGGCCAGCCGGTGTTCGATGAAAAGGGATATTTAAAGGCGATTTATTATTATGGAGACTGATTCTGCCTTTGAAAAGGGAATCGGAATGGGAAAACCAGCCATAAGGGTGTGAGTGTACGGATGAGAGACTGTCAATGACGAAGTCCGGATAACCGGAAGAGTAAACAATCTCCTATTAAAAAAAGAATGAAACTCCGCAAAAAATATCATGAATGGGGAAGTCCCATTTGATATGATGCAGTCTGGAAGGTGTCAGGATTCCGGCATGATAAGACAGAAGAGAAATGGGCGAAACAATGAGGCCAGGGCAGATCGTTTTAAACCCTGGCGTATAATCATATGAATACCTGATAAGGTATACGATAGCGTTAATGGAAAGAGGTAAAAAATGGCAGATATTCTTGTGCATGGGCTGACCCAGAACAATCTGAAGCACGTCACATTCCGTATTCCAAAGGAAAAAATTACGGTGTTTACCGGCGTGTCCGGTTCCGGCAAGTCCAGTATTGTTTTTGATACTATCGCCGCTGAGTCACAGCGGCAGATGAACGCCGCCTACCCGGCCTTTGTGCGCTCCAGACTGCCGAAATATCCGAAGCCGGCAGCAGAGCGCATAGACAACCTGACGGCCTCAGTGGTGGTGGACCAGTCTCCCCTGGGCGGAAACGCCCGCTCCACGGTGGGAACTATAAGCGGCCTGTACGCCAGCCTCCGTCTGCTGTTTTCACGCATCGGGAAGCCCTATGTGGGTACGGCTTCTTACTTCTCCTTCAATGATCCCAACGGAATGTGCAGGACCTGTTCCGGCCTGGGAAAGATTACAAAGGTCGATGTGAAAGCGGTTCTGGATATGGATAAATCATGGAATGAGGGCTGCGTCAAGGACTCCCTTTACCGCCCCGGCTCCTGGTACTGGAAACAGTACGCCCAGTCCGGTCTCTTCGACTTAGACAAGCCAATCAGAGCGTATTCCGGTGAGGAATACAACCTGCTCTTATATGGCTCCCGCGACGGCAAAGGCGAACCGGAAAACCCAAAGGTGACCGGGCTGTACCACAAGTACACAAAGACGCTTCTCAACCGGGACATCAGTAATAAGAGCAGGCACACCCGGGAGAAATCCCAATCACTGGTTGCTGAGATGGAGTGTACCGACTGCCATGGGAAGCGGCTGAACGAGGCAGCGTTGGGCTGCAGAATAAAGGGTTACAATATCGCTGATCTATGCGGTATGGAGCTGACCGGACTTCGGGAAGTTCTGGCTGAGATTACCGACCAAAGGGTGGACGTCCTGGTGCAGACCATCATTGAAGGTCTGGACAGGCTGATTGAAACAGGCCTTCCCTACCTTCACTTGAACCGTGAAACTCCCTCCCTTTCCGGCGGCGAGGCCCAGCGCCTGAAGCTGGTCCGGTACATGGGCAGCAGCCTGACCGGCCTGACCTATATCTTTGACGAACCAAGTGCCGGAATGCATCCCAGGGACGTTTACCGGATGAACAATTTGCTGCGGCAGCTCCGGGACAAAGGCAACACGGTTCTGGTGGTGGAGCATGACAAGGATGTGATTTCCATTGCTGACCATGTGATTGACGTGGGACCGGGGGCCGGACAAAACGGAGGAGAAATTGTATTTGCAGGCAGCTATCCGGAGCTGCTTCTGGCCGATACCCTGACAGGAAAGGCAATGAGACGGGTACTGCCCATCAAGGAGACGCCGCGGCAGGCTGCGGGAAGCCTGCCTGTCAGGGGGGCCTGCCTCCACAATCTTAAGCATGTGGATGTGGACATCCCGTTGGGGATTATGACCGTGGTGACCGGCGTGGCCGGTTCGGGCAAGAGTACCCTGATCTCCCGGGTATTTGCAAAGCTCTATGAGAGCAATATCGTAATGGTGGACCAGGGACCCATCACAGCCACCAACCGTTCCACACCGGCCTCTTACCTGGGCTTTTTCGATGAAATACGAAGGCTTTTAGCAGGAGAGAGCGGCAGACCGGACAGTCTGTTCAGCTTTAACTCCGCCGGGGCCTGCCCGGTATGCGGCGGTAAGGGCGTCATTGTCACCGAACTGGCCTTCATGGATCCTATAGTGACTGAATGCGAGGCCTGCGGCGGTGTGCGGTATAATGAGGAAGCGCTTGCCTGCACCTACAAGGGAAAGAATATTGTGGAGCTGCTGGGCCTGACTGCGTCCCAGGCCCTTCAGGTGTTTGAGGATGCCAAGATCCGCAGGCGCCTTAAGGTGATGGAGCAGGTGGGATTAAGCTATCTGACCCTTGGCCAGCCCCTCAGCACCCTGTCCGGAGGGGAGCGCCAGAGAATCAAGCTGGCGAAGAACCTGGGCAGAAAGGGGAGTATTATTGTGATGGATGAGCCCACCACCGGACTGCATATGTCCGACATTGAAAACCTGCTCAGTCTGTTTGATTTGATCGTGTCCCGCGGCAATACGCTGGTGGTGATTGAGCACAACCTGGATGTGATGAAGCAGGCGGACTGGATCATTGATATTGGGCCGGACGGTGGGAAGAACGGCGGCCAGGTGGTATTTACCGGCACACCTGTGGAAATGCTGCGCTGCGCCAGGACATTGACAGCGGACAGCCTGAGGGCATCCCTGGGCTAAGGCGCAAGTTACTTTATAGAAAAACGGCATGCGGCAAAATTGCTGCTGTTTTTAGGAGAAGGGATGGGAATGGAGAAAAAAATACTGCTGGTTGACGATGAAAAAGATATTGTTGACATGATGGAAGAAGTGTTGAATAAAGAGGGATTTTCCCATATACAGAAGACATTTACCGGAGCAGATGCGTTGAAGCTGTGCCGTGACTTCCAACCGGATATCGTTATTTTGGATATCATGCTTCCGGATATGGACGGACTGGAGGTATGCCGGCAGATTCGGGAGTTTTCCTATTGCTCGGTTTTGTTCCTGTCCTCAAAGAATGATGATGTTGATAAAATCCTTGGACTTTCCTTGGGCGGCGATGACTACGTTACCAAGCCGTTCAGTCCCAGGGAGGTGGTATTCCGCATAAAGGCCCAGCTTCGCCGCCAGCAGTATCAATCGGCCTCAACATCAAAACCGGAAGCGCGGTTGTGCGCCGGCCCGCTTTTGATGGATCGGGAAAGCTGCCGGGTCTATAAAGAGGGACAGGAAATCCAGCTGACCGGCCGTGAATACCTGCTGCTTGCCTATTTTATGGAAAATGCGGATAAGATCATCAGCAAGGAGCGGCTCTATGAACAGGTTTGGGGAGAATACAGCAGTATCTGTGATAATACCATCATGGTGCATATACGGCATCTGCGGGAAAAGATAGAGAGGAATCCTTCCAACCCGCAGCAGCTTATTACTGTGAAGGGCTTGGGCTATAAGCTCAAAAAGAGGAGCGAATAAATGAAACGATCTGGCTGCCGTACGATTTTTCATATCTGTCTGATTTTTGTTCTGTCGCTGCTTGGCGCTCTTTTGATGGCAGTCTGCCTTTTCTTTATGACAATCACCATCCGAAAGCCGGACGGCAAGACTGCGAGAAGCGATTGGCCCATACGGTTTACTGAGGAATTCAAGGATCAAATTATTTTTGCCGGAACAGTCTGGCAGGTTAAGCAGGCGGGGCTGGCAGCTTTGCAGGACAATGGGATAGGAGTCCAGCTTTTGGATGCTTCCGGCCGTGAAGTATTCGGTTATCAGAAACCGGAGCAGGCTGGTACTGCATATACCAATGCAGAATTGCTGGAGCTTTATCAAAGGGGACAAATGGAAAACAGCGCAACAACCCCCTTTATGGGCGCGGTTTCCAATGCCGGGAAGGAGTGCGTTTATATTCTGTACTTCCCTGTGAGTATCTCTAAAGTCACCATGTATCTAAGCGGAGAGCGGTTTGCAGGCGGCAGGGCCATACTTTTGCCGATTCTGTGGGCGCTTCTTTTGCTGGTTTTGTTTTTAGGCGTTCTCTATGGACTTTTTATGACAAAGGCAATGAAGAGGCTGACGGCCGCCGTTAAGGAGATTTCAGACCGCAGTTATCTTCCGGTTCAGGAGCCGGGCCTGTTCCGTGACCTGTATGGCAGCCTGAACATGCTGGACGCGGAAATCAGAGCCGGCGACCGGCTGCGGGCACAGACGGACAAAATGCGTGAGGAATGGATAGCCAATATCACCCATGACTTAAAAACGCCTCTTTCACCCATCAGGGGGTATGCGGAGCTGCTTGGAGAGGACGGCGGCAAAACCGAAGAACAATGCCGGCGTTATGCCGGAATCATGCTGAAAAATGCAGCTTATATGGAGGCGCTGATTGACGACCTGAAGCTGACCTACCAGTTAGAAAACGGGATGCTTTGCGCTAACCGGAAGGAGCAGAACCTTATCCGGTTTCTGAGGGAGTTGGTGATTGATATTCTCAATACCCCGGAATATGAAAACCGCGCCATTGATTTTGAGAGTACAGCAAACGCCGTTTCCTTTTCCTTTGACCAAAGGCTTTTTACAAGAGCCTTCCGAAATTTAATCATCAATGCCTTTGTACATGGAAAAGACGATACGAAAGTCTTTCTGTGCCTGCGGGCCTCTGATACCATGCTGAAAATTGAGGTGGCTGATAACGGAAGGGGCATGAGTCCGGAACTAGCGGAGCATATGTTTGACCGCTATTACCGGGGAACCGGCACAGAACAGAAGACGGAGGGAAGCGGCTTGGGTCTGGCAATCGCCAAAGGCATTATTGAGCTGCACGGCGGCAAAATTACAGCTGTCAGCATTCCTGCGGCTGGAACCACTTTTTTCATTGAGTTTTTAAGAAGTTAAGGTTAATTAAGGTTACATGAATATTAGATTAAGGTTGGCAGATTATCATTATATTTAGTGATAGCTGCCGGCCTTTTCTAATATAGGGGGAAATCATGTTAAAATATATTTTTGTGAATGTCAAAGAGAGAAAAATGCGGACCGCCGTGATGCTGCTGTCCATTTTACTATCCACAACCCTGTTGTTTGTGTCGTTTTCTATTGGCGCGTCCTATGAAAGTGCCCAGCGGAAAATGGCAAGGGGAATGGCCGGAAGCGCGGCAATCTCCGTAACCGCGGTTTCCGGAGATATTAACCCCCATGTCTTGCCGGAGCTGTCCTCCATCCGGGCCAGCGCCGGTATAGTGGAAGCCACGGCCCTTTACCATGAAGAAGGCTACTATGAAACCATTGACCTGATTGCGGCCGATCTGACAGAGCTTGCTGAAATCAACCCGCCCCGCCTGGTAAGCGGAGGTGAGATCACAGGCTTTACCGGGAACCAGGTCATTCTGCCGGACCGTTTCACCTCAAAATACGGGGTTGAAAAGGGCGATGCCATTACGCTGAAAATCAGCGGAAAACCAGTCTCTTTCCAGGTTGCTGAAATCGCCGCTTATGACACGGTTTTTCTCAGGCACACAAGAGGGGCCACCGCTCTTGTACCTCGTTCAACACTGTCTGAATTATCAGGCCGGACAGACGGCTGCACAGAAATTTTGGTAGAGCCTGCCCAGGGTATTTCCGCTGCCCGGCTGAAGGAAGAACTGGCTTCGAGTCTGCCTTTGGGGGAATACCAGGTTGACGAGGTGGTGAGCGAATCACAGATCGCCGCGGACGCAAGACAAAAAACCATGCCGTTTTTCTTAATCAGTTTCTTCTCCCTGACCATGAGTGTTTTTATCATTTACAGCAGCTACAAGGTCATCACTCTGGACCGTCTGCTGGTGATCGGTACATTCCGCAGCATTGGCGCGACACAAAAAGCCGTTGTACACATTCTTTTGTCGGAAAGCGCCCTTTATGGCGTGGCGGGCGGCCTGATGGGGATTCCTGCTGGCGCATTGGCCTTAAAAGCAATCCTGGGCGGGATGGGAACATCCCTATCTCAGGGAATCCAAATCCCTGTTGTGATTTCTCCATTCAGTATCCTTTTCCCCTTTGCTGCTGCGGTCGTTGTTTCACTGCTATCCGCATGGCTTCCGGTGCGCCGGGCAAGCCGGCTGCCGATCAAGGACGTGGTAATGGGACGGGCGGAGGAGAGGCATATTCCCAGGCAATGGACTGCCGTAGCAGGAGCCGCTCTTTTTACAGCGTCAATCCTTTTTCCCAGGCTGGCATCGGGAACAGGGCTGTATCTGGCAGGGGGATTGTCCCTTCTGGGGATGATTGCCGCTGCAATACTGCTGGTTCCGCTGCTGACCAACCTGCTCTCCCGGTGGCTGGAAGTGATCTGCGGGGCAATTCTGGGAAACGAGGGCAGGCTTTCCGCCCGTAATATGCGGGATAATAAAAATACCGCGCAGAATATCACACTGCTGTTTATCAGCATCTCTGCCGTGATTGTCATTACTGTTGTGGGCAGCTTTGTGACTGCCTATGTGGGAGATGTGTTTAAGGACGCAGAGCTTCAGGGGTTTGCGGACGGAACCATGGATTCGGAATTTGTAACGAAAGTGGGAGAGATGGAGGGCATAGAAAAGGTACTTCCTCTCTATGTTTACAAAAATCAAATGCAGGCGGACGGCGCTATCCTCAGCCGCCTGGAGGCGACCGGCAATCTGGAGTGGTACAATTCCATGATGGCGCTTCACTATACGGATAAAGAGATGGAGGAACAGGCGCTTCTGGCCTTTGCCGGGAAACGGTCTATTTTGTTCAGTGAGAGCGGCTTAGATCGCATTGGCTGTTCTGTGGGAGATACCATCACCCTGACCTGCCCGGCCGGACAATATAGTTACCGGATCGCGGGCAGCTTCAAGTCAAGGGCTACGGATGTGGAGGCGGTAATTTCTTCCGCTGACGCGTTTTCTGATTTCGGCCCATCTGCTTATGGCTTCCTGGCCTATACCGCCGCTGACCCGGACGCCATTATGGTACAGATTCGCGATCTGTTTGGTGAAACCCCAAATTGGAGCCGGACCGTGGAGGAATTCAATACGGACGCGCTGTCTACCGTGAACGCTTTTTTGCAGCCCATGCACAGCATGACCTATTTCATCCTGCTGCTGGCAGCCGTGGGGATTATCAATAACCTGCTCATCAATTACATGCAAAAACGGCGAAGCATCGCCATGTATAAGTCTGTGGGACTTTCCAACAGGCAGAACGTGAAAATAACCTTGATAGAAGGATTCTACGTGGGCCTGATTGGCGCGGCCCTTGCCGTTTTTGTTTCTTATATGGAAATACAGACAATCTTCCTTGTAGCCGGGCCCAAAATCGCAATGACGCCGAAACTGAGCGCAGGGACATTTCTCGCAGGAGGAGGAATGGGAATCCTTGTAACTTTAATCGGCTCTGCTGTTCCGATTTATAAAAGCCGCGGCATGAGGATAGTGGAAGAAATCAAATTTGAATCGTAAAGAGAGAAAGGAGAGCTTATCAATGAAACAGCCGGTTGGCAGGATTGCCGTCGAGGGAAAGCATATTGTCAGGGATTTTCGCCTTGGCACTGCAACCACAAGGGTACTAAGGGATATTTCATTACAGGTTATGAAAGGAGAATTTGTATCAATCATGGGGCCGTCCGGCTCCGGGAAAAGCACGCTGCTATACATTCTCGGCGGACTGGACAATCCAACCAGCGGCTGCGTCCTTCTGGACGGAACAGATATTTCCCGTTTGGGAGACGAGCAAATGAGCCGTATCAGGCGGCAGAAAATCGGCTTTGTTTTTCAATTTTACAATCTGATTCCCAACCTGAGCGCAGAGGAAAACATTATGCTTCCCCTGCTTCTGGATGGGAAAAAGATGGGCAGCTGCCAAAAACAGCTGGACCAGATTTTAGAGGTGGTGGGGCTGTCCGGCCACCGGAAGCATACGCCCCGCCAACTATCCGGGGGCCAGCAGCAGCGTGTGGCAATTGCCCGCGCCCTGATTGGAAAGCCTGAAATTTTATTTGCAGACGAGCCTACAGGAAACTTAGACAGCAAAACCGGGGCTGAGATTATGAAGCTTCTGCGGGAAATCAACCAAGGCACCGGACAGACGATTATCATGGTAACGCATTCCATGGAAGCTGCCGGCAGCAGCACACGCATGCTGACCGTGCAGGACGGCCTGATTCTTTAGGCGTGTTATGAATTTATCTCAGTTCATTCAGTTTTCCCGCCTGTATTGCATGTAGGTTTTGGGCAATCCGCTCCTCCGGCCAGTCCCACCACTTCAGTTCTGACAGGGCGGCTATGGTTTCCTCCGGATACCGCTTTTTAATCGGTTTTGCGGGAATGCCGCCGGCAACCGTATATGGAGGGACATCCTTTGTCACCACGGCCCGGGCCCCGATTATGGCTCCGTCTCCAATCGTAACCCCTGCCATAATGACTGCCTCATATCCGATCCACACATCATTTCCGATGACAATATCTCCTTTGTTGTCCCAGGAAGCGGCCACATTCCTTTTTTCCAGTCCCCATTCCTCAAAGAAAAGGGGAAAGGGGTAGGTGGAGAGAGAAGAGAGGGTGTGGTTTGCGCTGTTGAAGAGAAACTTTGCGCCGCAGGCAATGGAACAAAATTTTCCTATGATCAGGCGGTCACGGTTTATGGGATAATGGTATAAAACATTATTTCTCTCAAATCCAACCGGATCATTGACAAAATCGTTGTACATTGTATAATCCCCCACGGTAATGGACGGATCTGTAATCACGTTTTTTAAATAAACAGTCTGTTTATCCCCGGTTCTGGGATATAATTTTTTTGTATCTGTCATTTTTTTAATTCTCCTTTGAATTTAATCTGTAATAGTATTCTGACAATTCCCGGGAGTCATCCACGACTCTGCCGGTATTCAAGCACGGTGCAGGTGAAGGATTCTTTTATTCTCCCATCCTTTACTCTTAAAATAAATCAATCCGGCTGCAGCAGGAAGAAGCGGAGAGAGGGCCTGACCGATATATATGCCCGGATAGCCAAGTCTGAGGGGAAACGCCAGCAGCCAGCTTACCGGAAGTCTGACAATTACTGCGTCCAGCAGCGCGTTGAACAGGGCAATAGTTGCAGCTCCTGTGCCGATGGCAAAGGAATCAAAGGTATACATGGCCGCGTATACCAGGCTGTTCACACCGCAGCATATTCTTAAATACACAATACCCTCCGCAAGTACTTCAGGGCTTGCCGGGGTGAACAGGAGAATGAGCTGCTTTCCAAAAATCTGCACCAGCAAAACCATGACAAGCGTTATAAACAGGTTCAGGCAAAGCCCTGTACTGGTTGTTTTCCGTACACGAATTGTATCACCCGCACCAATATTCTGGCCTGCCATGGCTGTCACCGCCTGACCGATTGCCCAGCAGGGCATACCGGCAAAGGTATTGATTTTCAGTCCCACGCCGGATGCGGCGGCCACAGATACGCCAAATTGATTGAGCATTCCCGTAATCAGGAGATAGGAAAGATTGACGACAACCATTTGTGCTGCCGTGGGAAGCCCAATTTTCAGGATAGCCGCCAGTTTGTCGGTTTTTACAGCAAAATGGGACAGCTGAAAGTCAAAAACAAAGTCTGTCCTCTTTAAATGAAACACGGAGATGACAAAGGAAATCCCCTGCGAAAAAATGGTTGCACAGGCAGCGCCTTCAGTGCCCATACCAAAGGGACCTACCAGAAGAAGATCCAAAACAATATTGATCACTGTTGCAACCGCCACAAAATAAAGCGGGCTTTTGGAATCTCCCAACCCCTTCAGGATGGAGCAGACTGCGTTATAGCCAAATACAAATACGGTTCCATAACAGATGATTTTCATATATCCGCAGGCGTCCTCCATGGCAGGCGCAGGTACATGCAGCATACCAAAAAGCGGCCTGTAGGCGGCCAGACCGGCTGCGGTGACAAGGACTGCGGCTATGAAAGCGGCTGTGAATAAGGTTCCGATTGTCTCAAGCTGTCCGTGTTCGTCGTTTGCTCCTTTATACTGGGCCGCCAATACCGTACCGCCCATTGTAATGCCGATACACACAGAGTTGATAATGAAACTAATCATAGAGGCGTTGCTGATTGCAGCAAGCCCGGTTTCTCCCACGATTCTTCCAACGACCAGCATATCCGCAAGGCTGTAAAATGACTGGAGCAGATTTGCGGCCAGCAGCGGGAGAGCAAAGGCAATTAACTTTTTGGGGATGTTTCCTGTTGTTAAATTTTGTTTATCATTCATTCTTTATCGTTCCTTTCCAGGCATAAAAAACAGAGGGCGTACAAAAGCCTGCACGCCCTCTGCTCTCAAAGAGATAGAATCATCGCCATCAATCAAAAAGGCGGCAGACAAAACACTGTCCGCCGCCGCAAAAAATAAACCGCTGTTTATTGGAAAATACGAAAACTAAACCCCAAAACTAATAATTTGGAATCTGATAGCTGCCGGCTATTGTTTTCGTATTTTCAGGCTCCGCACAATGTTTTAAAATATCAAATTGTCCGGAGCTAAAATCAATGCAGAACTTACCGAATAACATTGCACTCACCCTTTCCTTTTCGTATTATAAGTCATTATAGCCACTCATGGGTATGATGTCAAGCGTTATACACGTTCCGGGGGCGGTTCCACTGGCTGTCCGTATACGTTTGCTGTCTTATACCTGCCCTGTCTTATACCTGCCGTTTCTTGACAAAGCTATCTCCATTCGTTAATATGTGGTTATTATATCAGAGACTGGAGCACGGTGTTTTAATGGCCATACTTTGGTAGAGAAGTTTTTTTCTGGTTGGCCGCGCTTCTTTATTCTACACACAAAAAACACACAGAGAATATAATAAGCATAAAATGCCGCAGTATACTGTTTTTGCAGACAAAACAACCAGCAGGTTATGATGAAAAGGAGAAACAAATGAAAACATTAAAAAAAAGCAGTATGGCAATTATCACCACACTTGTATTAGGACTTCTTCCGGCCCTGCCGGCAGCGGCCCAGACAGCGCCGGAGACGACAGCTGCCCGGAAGTACTCCGTTCAGGTATCCCAGGCAGAGAGGGGAGGGCAGGATTCACCGATGAAATTCACTGTAACGCAAAAAACGGGCACTGACAATGAAGAGGTAATTATCACATTGGTTAAAGATCCAAAGGCAAAAGCAGAACCGGAAAAAGGCCATGCGTATATCTCCACGTCAGAATACGATGTCACGACCGCTAAGAGTAAGGCAGTCAATGTCCGGTAGACATCTGATAATATCAGATGATACTTACGGAGGTGCAGGGTGTGAAAATTCTGGTTATAGAGGATGACAGGGATATTGAAGAACTTCTCCAGTTTTTTCTGGAGGACAACGGCTACCAGGTTGCCATAGCAAGAGACGGCCTGGAGGGAATTACCATGTTTCGGGAGGGAGGATTCAGCCTGATTCTTTTGGATATCATGCTTCCTAAGATTGACGGCTATGCAGTGTGTGAGCTGGTCAGGAAGGAATCGGATATCCCCATCATCATGGTCACTGCGTTAAGTGATGAGGAAGATCAGATGAAAGGGCTTGATCTTTTGGCAGACGACTATATTACAAAACCATTTTCCATGCCTGTGCTGCTGCGAAAAATAGGAGCTGTACTGAGAAGAAGCCAAAGGAACCAAAAGGGAGAGGCAAACCGAATGCTTTTGTATCAGCAGCTGCGGCTGGATCTGGATAACTACCAGGTATTTGTGGCCGGCGAGGAGACGTCTCTTACGAAACGGGAATTTGAGATACTGAAAATGCTTTTGGAGAACCAGGGAAAAGTGATGACCAGAGAGATTCTTCTGGAACAGCTTTGGCAGTATGAGTTCTATGGAAATGACCGGGTGGTTGATAATCACATCAAGAATCTCCGAAGAAAGCTGGGAGGAAGCTATATTGAGACTGTGAAGGGAGTGGGATACCGTATTGCTAAATTATCTGAAAAGCCATTTGACAGCTAAAATTTTCTTGATAACCGCCGCCGTACTTTTGGTCACCGCCGCGGTCACATACGGTTTTATCGCACTGTACACCCCTGGACGGTATCTTATCGCTGTGGAGGAAAATATCTCCCGGGAGGCGGAGGACCTGGTGGGCGAGATAGAAAAGTCCAATAAAGACGACGCACAGAAACTGCTGGAACAGTTAGGGGGCAGGTATTCTGTAACAGTGACCCCCAAAAGTGCAGATGCCGCAAAGACCGTGGACGGCCAGGAGTACCAAGGAAACGTAAAGGAACCAGAGTCCATGTATGAGTTCCGTTATAAGGACTCGCCCGATACGTATACACTGTCAATTGGAGGAAGCAGTCACACCACCGGCCCGCTTACAGCTGCGCTGAATCAGGTACTGCTTCCTCTGACAGCGGTTGTTTTAATACTTGCACTTATCATATCGGCATTTTATTCCAGATACATTACAAGGCCGGTGATCGGGATCAGCGAGGCGTCTAAGAAAATGGCGTCCCTGGATTTTGATATTTTCTGCGATGAAGCCAGGAATGACGAACTGGGGGTACTGTCTGGAAATTTAAATGAGCTTTCCCTCTGCCTGTCGGCCGCTCTAGAGGACTTAAACCATGCCAACGCGCTTCTGAAGGAAGACGTGGAACGGGAGAAGGAGCTGGAAGGCCAGCAGCTGGCATTTTTTTCTGCTGTCTCCCATGAGCTGAAAACCCCTGTTACCATATTGAAAGGTCAGCTGCAGGGTATGCTTTACGGTGTCGGGGGATACAAGGACAGGGATAAGTATTTGAAGCGGGCATTTGAGGTCACATGCGCCATGGAAAACCTTGTAATGGAGATACTGACGGTGTCCAGAATGAAATCCTCTGGTTTTTCTTTGCAGCCGGAAGCTATCCGGCTGACAGATTTTGCTGCAGGTATTCTGGACAGCCACGGGGAATTGCTGAATGAAAAGGGTATTGATGTGGTAATGGAAGCGGACGGCAGTGACCCGCTCATCATTCAGGCGGATAAACGGCTTTTTGCCAAGGTACTCAGCAATCTCATCAGCAATGCCTGCCATTACTCCCCGGCCGGGGAAGAGATCCGCATTCAGATCGCCAAAGCTGATGACGCTGTGGGATTTTCCATTGAAAATACAGGAGTCCATATTCCTGAGGAGGAGATTCCGGGATTGTTTGAACCATTTACAAGGGGGGAGCCGTCACGTAACAGGGAGACAGGCGGAAGCGGTCTGGGGCTTTTTATTGTGCGGATGGTGCTGGAGCTGCATCATTTTTCTTACCGGCTGGAAAATACAGACGACGGCGTCAGATTTAGTATTATATTTGCCGTGCCGTGAGATTTGCGTTATCTGCCGTTACTTGACAAAACTATTCCGATTAGTTATTATACAATTAACTAATTGAAATAGTTTTTTCTAGTATGTAGTGCAGCCTGCGTCATTATCAGGGGATATCCCCAGTTACGGGCTGACGGGCCAGTTTGGCCGAGCATCATATAGACGCGGGATGACAGGAGACCAACGGATTAATGCCACAAAAGGAGAAAAAAATGAGAGATGTGTTCAGCGAAATCAGTTTGACAACCGTGGAGAAATTTAAGTTTGCGCGGTATGTAATCATCAGCCCAAATCCGGAAGACGATGTCATGGGATATATGGAACGCTGGGCGAAAAACAGCGGGCTGTTACATTATCCGGGTTATACCCCCAGAATGATTGGCTGGGATTTCCCTTTTGTCTCTGAGGAGCAAAAAGAGCAGTATGGACTGCGGGGATATGTGGCGGCATATATCATTCCGGAGGAGTTTGAACCCGCCTGCGGCGGAGCAGAACTGGGCTATCAGGAGACAGATCATTATGCTAAAATAACGGTTACCGACCCGTTCTCAAATCCTTTCGAGAAGATAACCGGCGCCTATGGAAAAATATATGAATTTGCCAAGGAACGCCACATTATAGCAAGAAGCTATAAGGATCGGATCTGCATGGAGGAGGTCTTTGTTAAAGATGGAGTAACATATATGGATGTCTACGTTCCCGTAGACAACGGATAAACTGTGCCGTATTGGACAAAGCCTCTGGTAAAAAGGGGGCTTTTTGTCTTTACAGGCCAAATAAAGATAATATTCCCTGCTGCCTGCAACTTTTGACCGCGGAAAAGAGTCTAACAATATGAGCGTGTCAAAAGAGAGGGTAAGAAAATGGTCTTCAGCAGTTTGGAATTTGTATTCCGGTTTCTTCCGGTGTTCCTGGTGATTTATTATATTGTTCCGGGAAGGTGGAAAAATCTTTGGCTTTTTATGGGGAGCCTGGGTTTTTATTTTTACGGAGTAAGAGACACTCCGTTTTATTTTGTGCTTCTGGTATTATCCATCCTGGTCAATTATCAGATTGGAATTCTGATTGGAAGGTGCAGAATCCGCAGATTCCGGAAAAGATGGCTGGTGTATGGAGTTATATATAATCTTTTCTGGCTGATACTGTTTAAATATGCCGGTTTTCTCATTCAGAATCTGAACCTGCTTTTAAATATGTTGAAAATACCTGTAAAATGGCCGGTCATTGCCCCGGTCCTGCCTGTGGGAATTAGTTTTTATACCTTCCAGGCCATCTCTTACCTGGCGGACGTATACCGGAAAACAGTTCCATGTGAACGCTCACTGGTGGGATTCGGCATGTATATCACCATGTTTCCTCAGTTGATTGCAGGTCCGATTGTGACTTATTCTTCTGTCAGACGGCAGATTGGCCGGCGTCGGATTACTTTTCAGGCCATAGAGGACGGTTTACGGGAGTTTACAATAGGGCTTGGATTCAAAGTATTATTGGCCAACCGGATAGGAGGTTTATGGAGCGATGTCCGGACAATCGGCTATGACAGTATATCCACGCCCCTGGCCTGGCTTGGCCTGGCTGCCTTCAGCCTTCAGATTTATTTTGACTTCTGCGGGTATTCCCTTATGGCAAAAGGACTGGGCTCTATGATGGGGTTTCAGTTTCCGGATAACTTTCTTCATCCATACATGTCCCTGTCTATGACGGAATTTTGGAGAAGATGGCATATGACCCTGGGCAGTTGGTTCAGGGAATATGTGTACATTCCATTGGGAGGCAACAGGCGGGGCCCCCTTTTGGCCTTCCGGAATCTGCTGGCCGTGTGGTTTCTGACCGGATTCTGGCATGGGGCAAGCTGGAATTTTATAATCTGGGGCCTTTTGCTATTTTTCATCCTATCCGTGGAACGTCTGGGTCTTATCCGTATACTGGAACGATGGAGGATGGCCGGCCATCTCTATATGGCATTCATGATACCGCTTACGTGGCTTGTTTTTGCAGTCACGGACATAAGACAAATTATTCTGTATTTCCAAAGGCTGTTCCCGGTCTTTGCCCGGCAGCAACAATTCTTTTATTTCAGCGGCGATTATGTGAAGTATGCAAGACTGTATGCAGTTTCCCTGGCAGCGGGGTTATTGTTCATGACAGACATTCCCATACGTATATATGCCCGGTTTAAGTATTCCATGATAACGGCGGCTGCGCTTCTGGGTATTTTCTGGCTGTGCGTATATTGTATGCGTATGGGAATGGACGATCCGTTTTTGTATTTCAGATTTTAGGCAGGGGTGTGAAAATGAGAAGATATTGGTACAGTATTTTATTGACATGCAGTATTGTTGTCATGACAACAGCAAATCTGCCGCCAAACAGACACAGCGCCCAGCCCGCTGTCCGGGAATATGACAGAAGAAATATCTGTGAAGATACCAGTGAATGTGACGGTGAGTATGCCAGAGAATATACCAGGGAAAGGCCGGCAGAGAAAGAAAGGATGGACACGGCGTCGGAAGGACAGAGCCGGGGGCAGGATGAAGCGGCAATCAACACGCAATTAAGCCTGGAAATAACGGAAGCAGAGGCCGCCATACATACGGCAGAACAGGCACAGGGGGAAACCGGCGTACATAAAGATTTTTCAGATACCCTGTTTATTGGTGATTCGCGGACAGTAGGACTATCTGAGTACGGTGATCTGGGGAAGGCGGTGGTATTTGCCGATTCCGGCATGTCGGTATTTAACCTTCTGGACGCTCAGGTTTCCCTTGGGAACGGGCATAAGCAGAATCTGGACCAGGTTTTATCATCGGCAAACTTTAAGACCATTTACCTCATGCTGGGTATCAATGAGCTGGGATATGACAACCCCAGCATTGTCCGCCGGTACCGGGAGATAGTGGACTGGATTGGCAAAAAGCAGCCGGAGGCAACTCTGGTATTGGAGGCCAATTTACATGTTACAGGGGAAAAATCCGCCAGGAACGGCATTTACAACAATCAGAGAATTAACGCACTGAACCATGCTATCAGAAACATTGCAGAGGACACGGGCTGCCCGTATATTGATGTCAATCCCATTTTTGACGACGGGAACGGGAATTTGTCTGCCGCTTACTCCACGGACGGAGCTCATATTCTGGGAAAATACTATTCTGTGTGGGTGGATTGGATACGAGGCAGCTGACGTTTACCATCCCCATCCCCACAAAGAAACCAACCCTCGCTTAAGCTGGCAGATATGATTTTCTTGTACCATGCAGAATGTTCCTATCAGCATACAGCAAAAAAAAGGGGTGGACAGTTATGCCCACCCGAAACTTTATACGTAAAACAGATCGATATTGCAGGAAGAAATAAAGGTTACATTATTAGCAGCTTCGTTAGCAAGTACTATCATACCGTATTCATTTTCTATGACCGTTCCCACAGTGGGAGTCTGAGTACTGGTTGTGATATTCGCGTCAGTTCCGACAGGCAGAAGAGAACGAATGATTGTGTCGCAATCAGCGTAACAATCTGTGGGAGCGGGAACCGGTTCCGGCAGATAAACGATAGCATTATTATACACTGCGTTGTTTATTTGAATCGTGTCTATACTGCAAATCGGTAAATACTGCGGAAAATTCTGAGGATTCGTCACCTCAAATACTCCGGTACGCCCATTTGGGCCTAGAATCAGGGAACCAGGACGGCCAACAACGGCATCGCCACTCTCCAAAGTGACCAATAAGTCGTTATTTGGATATAAAGTAATTATTTGCTGTATTATATTTCTCAGTTGCTCTTTACAGCCGCAGCAGGCGGAATTCGTATTAGCCGCGGGACCGGTCGGCCCGGTGGCACCAGTCACTCCGGTCGGCCCGGTGGCGCCGGTTACTCCGGCCGGTCCGGTGGCGCCGGTCACTCCGGCCGGTCCGGTGGCGCCGGTTACTCCGGCTGGTCCGGTGGCGCCGGTTACTCCCATGGGCCCGGCGGGTCCCATGGGACCAGTGGAACCAGTAGTCCCTGCCGGGCCGGCCTGACCAGCAGGACCGGTTGGGCCTACATATCCCTGAGGACCCATTGCTCCGGTTGGTCCGGTAATCCCCTGAGAGCCAGGGCATCCCCGGGGGCCCATGGGACCGGGCAGGCCCGGACAACCACGCGGGCCGGTGGGACCTGTCGGACCTTGGCAGCATCCGCCGCAAAAGGGAATGGGATTTGTACTCATGGGGTCTGTGTACCTGTTATCATTCTCACAATATTCATTTGATTCACCGTATGGGTAGTCGCCTCGGTTCATACTGTTCGTATAATCATATCTCATTCAAAATCACTCCTTCATATTTATTGCAGACTGAACATGGTATGCCCGAATAAGAATCCAATCAATAACACGCTTCCGTATTCCTGTAAAAACGGTTACCTGGAAACCATGGGTAAGGACAAGGGTTTCAGCTACGATATAATATGAACGAAAAGCTGTTTTCGTGTTTTTAATGGGATATGGCGGCGGACTCTATATGGCTGTCATTGTCTGCGCCGGTAATGGTCCGGACGAATCATCCGTGACTGCAATGACGGGCTCATGGTTCCTGTACCCTTCGATGGCCAGATCCAGCTTATTTAACATGTTCTTCCTGTCGTCAGGCAGGGTACCGCGCACTCTGAATTCAATACGGTCATGGAACCCGTCGTAAGCCAGCGGCCCGTCCGTTTTCAGAAGCTCCAGAAGCAGCCGTTCCTCCTGCAGGTTCTCAAGCTCAGTGGCAGGGATGAAGGTTTTTGCCTGCGCTTCCTGAAACAGCGGGGCGCTGCGAAACAGAAACATAGAAAAATTTATAATGCGCTGCGGCTGGGTGCGGTTAAAGAATTCTGCGGTGGCAGTTCCGTTTTCAAGTCCCCGTCCATGTCCTGCGATTCCGGTCATGATATGGGCGTCGAACATAAAACCAGCCCTTTGGATGCGGTCGATCTGACGGTATGCCTGGTCCAGATTGTGGTCCTTTCCCATATAACGCAGGACATCGTCCAGACCGCTTTCAATCCCCAGATACAGATGACATATGCCTGCCTTCCGAAGAGCCAGCAGCTCTTCCCGGGACTTGGCCTGGATATTGGTGATGGTCCCATCCATATTAATGGCCTGGCAGCCCGGAAAATAGCGGTGAATCAGGTCTGTTATCTCCAGCAGACGTTTTGTGGCCAGGCCAAAGGCATTGCCGTCACCGAGAAAGACATGCTTTGGATTGCCGCCCAGACTGCGGACTCGTTCCAGTTCCGCCTCAATTTGCTCCATGGGAAGTTCCCTGTATTTCAGATGCCGGAACAGGGTGCAGAATTTACACCGGTTGTAGGAACAGCCAACGGCAACCGGTAGCATATAGGACGAACGCTCCATGGGACCGCGGCAGATTTGTCCTTCATAATTCATAAAAATCCCTCCTGGATATGCTGAACTATCATGGTTTTATCTGAGTATATTTTACCACGCTGGCGCCCGGTTCACAATGCGAATCTTGGTGCAGACGCGTCTGCCGGAAACATTGCTGGAAACATAAGGAATTTCACATTGAAGTTTTAAGACATTAGGGTTACAATATGTTTATATAGCATGATTCACCTGTTTCCTCTGTTTTTGGGGAATGGGGACCGGACCGCAAAGAAAGAACAAAAGCAAGGAATAATAAAGCAGAAGATCTGCTGGAAATACATTGCGGCAGAACCGGCTTGCAAGGTAAACAGAAGGGGATTTTTCCATAAGGGGGAATCCCCCTCTCTGTCTCAGCGGTATAGGGTATGATTTACATTGTTATATGCGGTAAGCTGTTATATAATGGATGAAATATCATGTATTTGAATAATAGATATAAAGGACCAGGAGAGAATCCATGAATCAATTGATTAGAAAATATATAATGGTTTTGGCTGCCATATTCTGCCTTATGCTGACATGCAGTTCTGTTTCCTATGCAGAGGAAGCAGAGTCTGTGATTCGGGTGGGATTTCCCATGCAGCCGGGCCTGACCATGAAGGATGAAAACGGTAATTATACAGGTTACACCTATGATTATCTGAAGGAGATTGGACAGTACACAGGATGGACTTATGAGTTTGTGGAACCCCAAGACAGCGGCACCATAGATGAACAGTTGATTCAGATGATGGATATGCTGGAACAGGGAGAACTGGATCTTATCGGCGCCATGAACAACAACAATCAGACTTCCTCTGTTTATGATTTTCCCAGTGAAAACTATGGCAACGCATACAGTGTGATTGCGGTCCGGGATGATGACGACCGCATTGATGAATATAATCTTTCTGATTTCAAGGGACTGCGCATAGCGCTTTTAAAACAGGCAGATTACCATAACGAGAAATTTTACCAGTATGCAAAGCTCAATGGCATCCGGTATGAGATCGTCTGGTGCGAGAGGGGTGGGGAGCAGGAGGAGAAGATTTATTCCGGCAAGGCGGACGCAATGCTGTCGGTTGATTTATCCTTGCCCCAGGGATTCCGCCCGGTTGCCAAATTCTCGCCCATTCCCTTTTATTTTGCCACCACTAAGGGGAATACCCAGATTATCAATGAACTGAACCGTGCAATCTCTTATACCAGTGAGAATAATCCCACCCTTCAGATGAATCTGTATAATAAGTATTTTTCCCGGTCCAGCAGCCAGCTGTTTCTCAACAGCAAGGAGCGGGAATACATACAGGAGCATCCGGTACTTAAGGTACTGGTCCATGACGGATTCGGCCCTATCCAGTACTATGATGGAAAGGGACAGGTGCAGGGTGTGGCCCGGGACCTGCTCAGCAGCATTGCCCAAAAGGCCGGATGGACGCTGGACTTTGTTTACGCGGATGATTACAGTGAATTCGAGCAGGCCCTGAATGAGGGCAGAGCGGATGTGATTCTGTCGATTCTGTATGATTATGATACAGTCCAAAAAAAGAATGTTCTTTTAAGCAATCCATATCTGGAGACAGAGAGCGTGCTGGTGGCCCACGACGGGGTTGATATGACAAACCTTAAGGGCAAGATACAGGCTGTGTATATGGGTATGCGCAAAACAGATGATGAACAGGCAGACGTGCGGTTCTATGATTCTCTGGAGGAGAGTCTTAACGCAGTTGAAAAGGGGGAGTGCGATTACACATACAGCAACAGTTACACTGCCTCCTATTATCTGAGCCGCAACCGGTATGAGCATGTGTCCATCTATCCCCAGGCCGGCAGTGACAGTGTGAAATACAGCATAGGTATTCTGAGAAAGGACGATAAACAGATACTGGCAATCCTGAATAAGGGAATCCGTTCCATTGAGACGGGCGAACTGGAAAAATATATCTACAACAATGCGCAGCAGAAACAGAAAGTGACTCTCGGAACCTTTATCAGAGATAATTCCGTTCCCTTTATTCTGTTTACCCTGCTGGCTGCCTCCGGCCTTCTGGCCCTGATTTATATTCATTACAGAAGCCAGATGAGGATGAAGAGGCAGATAGAACTGGAAAATACACGTTACCGCTATCTCTCAGACATATTGAAGGAAGTGACCTTCACCTATGACTATGGCAGCGATGTGCTGACCCTATCCAGGGAGGGCGTTGAATTATTCGGCGCGGATGAAAGCATCGGGCAGTATTCACGGTATCAGGTAAACGGCAAACAGGAGAACGGGCTCCCTTCCCTGTATTACCTGCTGGAGCAGAGGCAGGATGTGGATGCAGAGATTCTGATGGCGCTGCCGGATGGGGACGCGGAGTGGTACCGGGTCGTCATAAAAGTGATTTTCGACGGAAGCCAGGCTGATTCTGCCATCGGACGCTTACAGAATATCCACGGCGAAAAGCTGGAGAGGGAGCGGCTGGAGCAGCGCAGCAAGCGGGACGGTCTGACAGGAATTTACAATATTGCGGCAGCAAAAATGGAAATCACCCGGATGCTGGACCGTCATACAGGCTCCCTTGCCCTGGCTGTCATAGACTTAGACGGTTTTAAGGAAATCAATGACCGTTACGGCCATTATACGGGGGACCAGGTGCTGATTTATACAGCAAAAGCGCTGAGGGAGTCCTTCTGTGAGGAGGCCGTCACGGCGCGGCTGGGCGGAGATGAATTTATCGTCTGTGTTCCTTATACAGGACAGAACCATCTGGCAGAATGCTGCAATGCAGTGTTTGATTCACTGCAGGCCGGGTGCAGGGCGTCCGGATACCCTGCTGCGACTGTCAGCATCGGTATATCCATAAGCCGCAGGGAGGACGACTATACCACGCTTTATCAGAGGGCGGACACCCTGCTCTATGAAGTTAAAAACAGCGGTAAGAATAATTTCCGGATAGAAGATGAAGCGGGAAGGGCTTCCCGGCCGGACACGGAACAGGAACATCACACGGTACTATAAAAAGGGAGACAACCATGGAGCAGGATATGATTTTATATGAAACACCGCTTTTAGATGAACTGGAGGAAATCATCTATGTCAGCGATATCCGGGACTACAGCCTTCTTTATCTTAACCGGGCAGGCAGGGAGCTGACAGGTCTTAAGCAGGAGGACGTGCAAAACTGCAAATGCCATCGTGTACTTCAGGGCAGGGATACCCCATGTCCCTTCTGCACCAATGCCAAACTGAGTAAGGACGGCTTTTATGTGTGGGAATATGAGAATCCCCACTTAAATAAGAACTTCATTGTAAAGGATAAGCTGGTGGAATGGGAAGGAAGGCCTGCCCGCATGGAAATCGCAGTGGATGTGGGAGACCGCATGAAGGAGCGCGGCAGCCATACATCCAAATACCATATGGAAACCGTTATGCTGGAAACGCTGCGGGTCCTGAATACTGCGGACTGCCTGGATGATGCCATTAACCGTACACTGGAAATAATAGCTGGTTTTTACGGCGGAGAGCGGGCCTACATCATAGAAATTGACCGTGCACAGGGGTTTGCCCGTAATACCTATGAATGGTGCCGGGCCGGAATTCCTTCCCAAAAAGCGGCCCTTCAGCAGGTGCCTCTGGACGGGATTCCCTATTTGTTTGAGACCTTCAACAAGAAGCAGCACCTGATTATCGCCAGGACAGTGGAGCTTAGGGATACCTGCCCCAGCGAGTACCGCTACCTGACCGCCAGAAACACGGACAGCCTTTTTGCAGTGCCGTTTGAAGACGAATCCACCTTCAGCGGATATATCGGAATCGACAATCCCAATACCAACCATGACACCATTAAGCTGCTGGATTCCATTGCCTATAACATTGCAAATGAGATAAAAAAGAGACGCCTATATGAGCGCCTGGAGTATGAAGCCACCCATGACAGCCTCAGCGGCCTGCTTAACAGAGAAAGCTTTGTGCGTTTCCGCAATGATTTGATGAGAGGCGGCAGAAACGTATCCTGCGGAATTGTGGCCGGGGATATCAATGACCTAAAGCAGTTAAACCGGGATTACGGGCAAAGCAGTGGCGACACCACCATCAAAGAGGCGGCATCCGTCATGGTCTCCTCATTTGCCGGGGCCAGCATATTCCGCCTCAGCGGGGACGAGTTCATCATTGTCAGCCTGGAATCAGCATATGAGGAATTCATGGAGCGGGTCAGGAAAATGGAATGGATGTTAGACAGCCGCACTCCAAACGGTGTCTCGCTGGGGTGTACCTGGGAAGAACACCTGACGGATTTTGACCGGCTGATGCGCCATGCGGAAGAACTGATGCTTGTGAACAAACAGATATATTATAAGGACAGCAGCCAGGAGCGCAAGCACTATTCGCCGGAATACCTGAATCGTCTGCTACAGGACATGGAAGACGGCTGTTACCGTCTCTGTCTCCAGCCAAAGTATAATCCACTGACCGGCAAGGTGTGTTCTGCCGAGGCCCTGGTGCGTTATCGGGCAGCCGGTATCGAATCCACGCAGCCGCTGAATTTCGTGCCCCTTCTGGAGAAGACCAAGCTTATACGGTATCTGGATTTTTATATGCTGGAGCAGGTATTCAGACTGCTTTCGGACTGGAAGGAACGGGGCAGGGATCTTATTCCTGTTTCAGTCAATTTTTCACGAATCACGCTGCTTGAAAGGGACCTGTTCCAGGTGCTGACGGACATGCAGAAAAAATATAATATCCCCGCCCGCCTTGTCATGATTGAGATAACGGAAAGCATAGGGGATATTGAGAGAAAGGTTATTGAATCCATTGGATCAAAACTTCGGGAAGCGGGATTTCGCATCTCCCTGGACGACTTTGGGGCCAACTATGCCAATATGTCCATTCTTTCCATCATGAAGTTTGATGAGGTAAAACTGGATAAATCCCTGATGGATGACCTGGCGGCAAACCGGACCAACCAGACTGTGGTAAAATGCATCATTGACATGTGCCACAGCCTGCAGGTGGAATGTGTGGCAGAAGGGGTGGAAAACCAGGAACAGCTGGAACTGCTGACTTCCTTTGGATGTACCGCCATTCAGGGCTACTATTACAGCAAGCCTCTGGAGATAGAGGAATTTGAGAAAATCTAAAACAGGCTTATCCTTTATGCGGATGCTTTATATGCCGTTCCTCAAATTCCTCAGGTGTTACCGGCTTTGAAAAATAAAATCCCTGTACGGAATCAGCCTCCAGACTGAGAACAGTTTCCAGCTCACCTTTTTCCTCCACGCCTTCTGCACATACGGATATTCCCACGCTGTGACAGAGATTTATCACGGACCCGATGAAGGAACGGTTGAAGGAATGGGACTGGTCACAGATTCCCCTGATGAATTCACGGTCAATTTTCACAATGTCGGCCGGTGTACAGGACAGGCAGCTCAGGGACGAGTAGCCTGTGCCGAAATCATCCATGGCCAGCCGTATGTTAAGGCTGCGCAGACGCATAAATGTATCGTTTAAGCGGTCCTGGTCCGTGACAAAGCGGCTCTCCGTCAGCTCCAGCACAATATGGCAGGGATCCAGTCCGTAGCGGTTAATGATTTCATTGACGGACTGCACAAAGTCCTCATCCAGCATCTGTAAATAGGAACAGTTGACATTTATCACAAAGTCCGGTGCACAGGCAAGCCATTTGCAGCACTGGCGGACAGACTGCTCCAGCACCCATTTTCCCACCGGGATAATGAGGCCGCTGGATTCCAGCAGGGGGATGAATTCAATGGGGGAAACACTGCCCATGTCCTCGCAGGACCAGCGCAGCAGTGCCTCGGCCTCAGCAACCTCTGTATCGCTGGAACGCACAATGGGCTGGTAGACCACAGAGAATCCTTCCATATGGTTCATGACGCTGCTTCTTAAACGGTCCATGATTTCCAGGGAGCGCAGTCTGGTGTGGATCAGCTCCTCGTCATAGAGGGTGCACTTGTTCTTGCCCTTATGCTTGGAGGCTTCCAGGGCGCCGGAAGCACTGGTCAAAAGCTCCGTGTAGCTGGAACCATCCTGGCAGAACACGGCGATGCCGCCGGAAACCGTACAATAGTACTGGATTCCGTCCACCTCATGGCGGCAGTCGCTGTAGCTGTTTATAACTTCGTAGAGCAGGGCTATCTCGCCGTAGGACGTATTCCTGCACACAATGACAAACTGGTCTCCGTCATGGCGGTATATGCTGGCGTAATCCGGCAGAAGCCTCTGGACGTTCTGTGCAAACTGGCGCAGGACGGAATCGCCGTATATGTGCCCTTTTAAATTGTTGATGCCGGAGAAATCATCCAGGCCCAGAAGCAAGATTCCGCCACTTTGTCCTTCCGACAGGCATTCCTCCACCACACGCTCACATTCCTGCTGCATAAACAGACCGGTAACATAGTCCACCTTGCCTCTGTGGCTTAAATTGGTCACAATACCCGCAAACATGGCGGGATTTCCCTGCCGGTCCCTCTGGAGGACGCCGCGGCATACCACCCAGACGTACTCGTTCTTTCTGTTGCAGACCTGATACTCCACATCGTGTACATCCGTCAGGCCGCTTAGCATTTGTTCGATGGATTCATCATATCTCGCCCTGTCACGTTCGTGAATCAGGCTGCCCCAGAGAGGTACCAGTCCGGGCACGATTCTGCCCGGAAGCTGGAAGTCCCTGACCATATTTTCCGATACCAGGGATGTGTCGGTTTTCATATTGACAATATAGACATAATCGTCCGTACTCTTTACGATGGCATCGTAAAAAAGAGCCGCATCCAGTTCAAATCCGAATTCTCCCAGAATATCTGTTTTATCATTTGTCATGTTATCACCTGCTAAATGGAGTGGGAGGGGCATTGCTTCATATATGCCCCCACAAGGTCTATAGAACTTATTTTACCATGTTATGAACCGATTGTCTAACGACTTTGTAAAGTTGCAGAAGTATGCATATTTCTGACGTTTGTACGCCTGGAACGGACAGAAACAGGGGCTCTCAATTCCCCGAAAACCAGTGAAAAAATATATTGATTTATAGAATGATATCTAGTATATTATAAGTTGTATGCAGGACCGAAAGGAGAGTCATTATGATTAAAGTAGCGGTGGACGCCATGGGCGGAGATTATGCGCCGGGCGAGATGGTAGCCGGAGCAGTGGAGGCTGTGAACGCAAAACCTGGCATTCAGGTGCTTCTTGTGGGGCAGGAGCAGGCAGTTGTTTCAGAACTGTCAAAGCACACCTACGACAAGGACCGGATTCAGGTTGTGAACGCCACAGAAGTCATTGCCACTGAGGAGCCGCCGGTAAACGCTATCCGTAAGAAGAAAGACTCTTCCATTGTGGTAGGCTTAAACCTTGTAAAACAGGGGGAGGCCGACGCCTTTGTATCCGCCGGAAGTTCCGGGGCAATCCTGGTAGGCGGACAGGTGATAGTGGGGCGCAGTAAAGGTGTGGAACGTCCCCCGCTGGCACCGCTTATTCCTACGGAGAAGGGCGTATCACTTTTGATTGACTGTGGAGCCAATGTGGATGCCAGAGCGTCCCATCTGGTGCAGTTTGCCCAGATGGGTTCCATCTATATGGAGCATGTGATGGGAATAAAGAACCCGCGGGTGGCCATTGTCAATATCGGTGCGGAGGAAGAAAAAGGAAATGCGCTGGTAAAGGAGACATTTCCCCTGTTAAAGGAATGTAAGGGGATTAACTTCACCGGAAGCATTGAAGCCAGGGAGATTCCCCATGGCGGAGCGGATGTCATTGTCTGTGAGGCATTTGTGGGCAATGTAATCCTGAAGCTGTATGAGGGGGTTGGGGCCACCTTGATCAGTATGGTAAAGGGCGGTATGATGTCCACCCTGCGCAGCAAGATTGGCGCCCTTTTGGTTAAGCCGGCCCTCAAGGAAACACTTAAATCCTTTGACGGCAGCCAGTACGGCGGAGCACCCCTGCTGGGTCTGAAAGGCCTTGTGGTCAAGACCCACGGCAATTCAAAGCGCACGGAGGTGCGCAATTCCATTATTCAATGTGTGACGTTTAAGGAACAGGATATCAATGGTAAAATCCAACAGTGCCTGAACGTTCAGAACGAAGAATAAGTCCGAAGGACGAAGTAAAAATCAAGATTTAAGAAAGAGGAGCTAAGAGATGGAATTTGAGAAATTACAGGGTATTATCGCAGAAGTGTTGAACATTGAACCGGAGGAAGTGACAATGGCAGCTACATTCGTAGATGACCTGGGTGCGGATTCACTGGACATTTTCCAGATTATCATGGGAATTGAAGAGGAATTCGACATTGAGATTCCAAATGAGGCTGCAGAACAGATTGTTACAGTAGGCGATGCAGTAGAGCAGATTAAGAACGCTTTAAACTAACGGACAGGCACAGGGGCTGTAAGCACAGCCCTTTTTGTGCGTTTGGGAGGCTTGTTTTAAAGGCCCTCCCCAAGGGTATCAGAAGAAGGAAGGAGCATTATGAACAGTCATTTAAAAGAACTGGAAGAGAGGATTGCATACGAGTTTAAGAACAAGAACCTGTTTACCCAGGCCCTGACCCACAGCTCCTATGCCAACGAACACCGTCTGGACCACAGCAGATGCAATGAGCGCCTGGAATTTCTGGGGGATGCTGTCCTGGAAATCGTGACCAGCGAATTTCTCTACCGCAAGTATGAAACGCTGCCTGAGGGAGATTTGACGAAAATCAGGGCCAGCATTGTGTGTGAACCCACCCTGGCTTACTGCGCAGGGGACATTGAGCTGGGCCAATACCTGTATCTGGGCAAGGGTGAGGATGCCACCGGCGGCAGGAACCGCAATTCCGTGGTGTCAGACGCCATGGAGGCCCTGATTGGCGCGATTTATCTGGACGGTGGTTTTGCTAATGCAAAAGAGTTCATTCATCGTTTTATCTTAAACGACATTGAACACAAGCAGCTCTTTTATGATAGCAAGACTATCTTACAGGAGATGGTGCAGAGCCGCCAGGAGGCGCCCCTGTCCTATGAGATCATCCGTGAGGAAGGGCCGGATCACAATAAATCCTTTGAGGTCTGCGCCAAAATCGGGGATGAGGAGGTGGGCCGCGGCGCGGGACGTACCAAGAAGGCAGCAGAGCAGGTGGCTGCCTATAACGGCATACTGAAGCTTAAGGCACAGGAAGCCGCAGCAGAAGAATAAGCAGGTGGACTATGTATTTAAAAAGTATTGAGATTCAGGGGTTTAAATCCTTTGCCAATAAGCTGGTATTTGAATTCCATAACGGCATCACCGGTATCGTGGGCCCCAACGGCAGCGGAAAGAGCAATGTGGCCGACGCCGTGCGCTGGGTGCTGGGCGAACAGCGCATCAAGCAGCTGCGCGGCGCCAGCATGCAGGACGTCATCTTTGCGGGAACCGAGATGAGAAAGCCCCAGGGGTTTGCCTACGTGGCCATTACCCTGGACAACAGCGATCATCAGCTGGCCATTGACTATGACCAGGTGACGGTATCCCGCCGCCTCTACCGCTCCGGTGAGAGCGAATATATGATAAACGGAAGCGCCTGCAGACTTAAGGATATCAATGAGCTGTTCTATGATACGGGTATCGGCAAAGAGGGATACTCCATCATAGGGCAGGGTCAGATTGACCGAATACTAAGCGGCAAGCCGGAAGAACGCCGGGAGCTTTTTGATGAAGCTGCCGGTATCGTTAAATTTAAGCGCCGCAAGGCCATTGCACAGAAGAAGCTGGAGGATGAGCAGGCCAACCTGGTCCGTGTAAGCGATATCCTCTCTGAGCTGGAGAAACAGGTAGGTCCCCTGGAACGTCAGTCCAGGGCAGCCAGGGAATATCTTCAGTTAAAGGACAGCCTTAAGATTTGCGATGCCAACCTGTTCCTCATGGAGACAGAGGGTACGGGCAGGCAGCTGGAGGAAGTGGAAAAGCGCCATCAGGTTCTCTCCGGCGATATGGAGGACACGGGCAGGGAGTCTGAACGCCTGAAGGCCGGATACGAGGAGCTGGAGCAGACCCTGGCGGACCTGGAGCGCCGCATGGCAGCTGACCGGGATGAGCTGAACCAGGGCACTGTGCTGAAGGGGAATCTGGAAGGCCAGATTAATGTCCTGAAGGAACAGATACATACGGAGGAGATGAACCAGGAGCATCTGGAGCACAGGCGGGACGTGATCAAGGAGGAGCTGGCTGCCAAGAATCAGCAGCTGGCCTCCTATAGAGAAGAACGAAAGGCCATGGGCGACCAGGTTAGGGATGCTGTAAAGCGCCAGGAGGAAGCCGGAGCCCGTCTTGGGGACCAGGACGAGTCCATCCGCCGGCTGGAGGAAGCCATTGAAGGGGCAAAGGCAAGTATCATTCAGGCCCTCAACGAGAGAGCCTCCCTGACTGCCAGACAGCAGCGGTATGAGACTATGCTGGAGCAGGTGAATTTACGGCGCAGCGAGGTATCCCAAAAGCTTCTCAGATTCAAGAGCGACGAGTCGGTGCAGGACGAGCTTATCGGCAGGGAACGGGCTTTGTTGGACCAGCTGAATGAGGAGCTGGAGAAAAAACAGTTCGCGGCTCAGGAAGCCGAGGACGCCCTTCTTAAGGCTGAGCAGGAATCCCACCGCCTGAACCGGAATTTAAACGATACCCAGCAGGAATACCATATGGCCTACACCAAGCTGGAATCCCTTAAGAACCTGGCGGAACGCTATGACGGCTACGGCAACAGCATCCGCAGGGTCATGGAGGTGCGCGACCGGGTACACGGCATACATGGGGTGGTGGCGGATATCATCACCACCAGCCAGAAGTATGAGACGGCCATCGAGACAGCCCTGGGCGGAAGCATCCAGAACATTGTGACGGATTCAGAGGCAACGGCCAAACAGCTGATTGAATATCTGAAGAAGAATAAATACGGCAGGGCAACCTTCCTGCCGTTAACCAGCATTAACGGCAAACAGACATTTCCCCAGCCGGCCGCCCTGAAGGAGAAAGGGGTTCTGGGGCTGGCCAGTGATCTGGTCCAGGTGGATTCCCGGTATGAAGGCCTGGCCAGGTATCTGTTAGGCCGGGTGGTGGTGGCAGACACCATCGACAATGCCATTGCACTGGCCAGAAAGTATAAATACAGTCTCCGCATTGTCACCCTGGAGGGCGAGCTCTTAAGCGCCGGCGGTTCCATGACGGGCGGCGCCTTTAAGAATTCCAGCAACCTGCTGGGGCGGCGCAGGGAGATTGAGGAGTTAGAGAATACCTGCAGCAAGGCCCTGGTCCAGGTGGAGAAGATTCAAAAGGAGCTGAACCTGGAAGAATCCATGGCCCAGGAGAAAAAGGGAGAACTGGAGAAGCTGCGCGCCGACATGCAGTCCATGGCCATCCGGGAGAATACCATCCGCATGAACATATCCCAGCTGGAGGATAAGAAAGCTGAGATAGCGGAATCATCCACGGACCTGGTGCGCGAGCACGGCCAGCTGGAGGAGCAGGTAAAGGAAATCAATGAGAGCCGCACAGCCCTCACCCAGGACTCCAGAGAGCTGGAGCAGGCGAGCACCCAGGCCAACCAGGAGATCGAGGACAAGACGGTTCTTCTGGAGACCTCCAGAAAAGAGCGGGAGACCTGCGCTGCGGCCTTGTCGGCCCTTCAGATGGAGGCAGCCAACCTGCGCCAGAAACAGGACTTTATCCGCGAAAACGCAGACCGTGTGTCCGGAGAAATAGAGAAGCTTACGGAGGAGTTTGACTCACTGGCCGAAGGCACGGGAAATTCCGAACAGGTGATTGAGGGCAAACGCCGGGAGATTGCCCATCTGGGAGAACTGATTCAGAATGCCATGGTGCATATGAAGGAGCTGGAACTGGTGATGGCTGGCCATGAGTCCGAGAAGGAGGAGATGTCCTCCAGACAGAAGGCGTTTCTGGCAAAGCGGGAGGAACTGACCGCCCGTCTGGCAGAGCTGGACAAGGATATGTTCCGCATCCAGGCCCAGAAGGAAAAGCTGGAGGAAAAACTGGAGGCATCCACGGCCTATATGTGGTCTGAATATGAGATGACTTATTCTACGGCCCTGGAGCTTAAGAGAGAGGAATACCAGTCCGTCCCTGAGGTAAAGAAGCTCATAGACGAATTGAAATCCAGGATAAAGGGACTGGGCAACATTAATGTCAACGCCATCGAGGATTACAAAGAGGTATCGGAGCGCTACGAGTTTATGCGTACCCAGCATGAGGACCTGGTCACTGCCCAGGCCGAGCTGGAGAAAATCATTGAGGAACTGGATACCGGGATGCGGCGCCAGTTTGAAGAAAAGTTCGGTGAAATCCGGGCTGAATTCGACAAGGTCTTTAAGGAATTGTTCGGAGGCGGACGGGGCACACTGGAACTGATGGAGGATGAGGACATCCTGGAGGCAGGCATACAGATCATTGCCCAGCCCCCCGGTAAGAAGCTGCAGAATATGATGCAGCTCTCAGGCGGTGAAAAGGCCCTTACAGCCATTTCCCTGCTGTTTGCCATCCAGAACCTAAAGCCGTCCCCCTTCTGTCTTCTGGATGAGATTGAGGCAGCCCTGGATGATTCCAATGTGGACCGCTTCGCGGGATACCTTCACAAGCTGACCAGGAATACCCAGTTCATTGTCATCACCCACAGAAGAGGCACCATGGTCTCAGCGGACCGCCTCTACGGCATCACCATGCAGGAAAAGGGCGTATCCACGCTGGTCAGCGTGAACCTCATTGCGGATGACCTGGATAAATAGTGCAACTGGATAAATAGTGAAAGTTATGATATGATGATTCATATATATATTTATTGTATATAAGACCTAAATGTAAGACACAAAAAGGAGAATGATTTATGGCAGAGGGAAGGAAGGGCTTTTTCGGGCGCCTGGTAGAGGGCCTGGCCAAGACCCGCAGCAATATCGTGTCAGGGATAGACTCCATTTTCAGTGGTTTTTCCGCCATTGACGATGATTTCTATGAGGAGATAGAGGAGACCCTTATCATGGGAGATTTGGGAATCCAGACCACCATGTCCATTGTGGAGGATTTGCGCAAGAAGGTGAAGGAGCAGCATATCCGGGAACCGGAGGAGTGCAAGGAGCTTTTGATCAACAGCATCAAGGAGCAGATGGACTTAGGTGAAAACGCATACGAATTTGAGCACAGGAAGTCCGTTGTTCTGGTTATCGGCGTCAACGGAGTGGGCAAGACCACGTCTGTGGGCAAGCTGGCCGGACAGCTTAAGGACGACGGGCGCAGGGTCATACTGGCGGCTGCGGATACCTTCCGGGCGGCTGCCATTGAGCAGCTGACCGAATGGGCATCAAGGGCCGGCGTGGAGCTGATTGCGCAGCAGGAGGGATCCGACCCGGCGGCTGTTATCTACGACGCAGTGGCGGCAGCCAAGTCCAGGAAGGCGGACGTGCTTATCTGTGATACGGCCGGAAGGCTCCACAATAAAAAGAACCTGATGGAAGAGCTTAAGAAAATCAACCGCATCATTGACAAGGAGTATCCGGATGCCTATAGAGAGACTCTGGTGGTGTTAGACGGCACCACGGGACAGAATGCCCTGGCCCAGGCCCGTCAGTTCATGGAGGTGGCCGATATCACAGGCATTATCCTGACCAAGCTGGACGGCACAGCCAAAGGAGGCATTGCCGTGGCCATCCAGTCTGAACTGGGGATTCCTGTAAAATATATTGGAATCGGGGAGAAGATAGACGATTTGCAGAAATTCAACGCAGATGACTTTGTCAATGCCCTGTTCCATGTGCAGAAGCAGGCGGAGGAGAATCCATCTTGAATTTAATACATTGACGTGCTATAGTATAGGATAAAAGTAAGGGAAAGAAGGACCAAGATATGGAAGAACTGACACTGGAAAAATTTGAAGAGGCCTCCGAGCTTGTGAAAGATGTGACCACAGAGACAAAGCTGGTATACAGTGAGTATTTCTCTGCCCAGACAGGAAACAAGGTGTTTTTCAAGCCGGAGAACATGCAGTACACGGGCGCCTATAAGGTGAGGGGAGCCTACTATAAGATACACACCCTGACCGAGGAGGAGAAGTCCAAAGGGCTGATTACTGCATCAGCCGGCAACCATGCCCAGGGTGTGGCCTACGCAGCCAAGCTGGCCGGCGTAAAGGCAACTGTTGTCATGCCCACCACCACGCCTCTTATGAAGGTGAACCGAACCAAGAGCTACGGCGCCGACGTGGTGCTGGAGGGGGATGTGTTCGACGAGGCCTGCGATCACGCCTATAAGCTGGCGGAGGAGTTCGGATATACCTTTGTACATCCTTTCGACGACCTGGACGTGGCTACGGGACAGGGCACCATTGCCATGGAAATCATCAAGGAGCTTCCCACTGTGGACTACATCCTGGTTCCCATCGGCGGAGGCGGTCTCTGTACCGGCGTTTCCACACTGGCCAAGCTTCTGAACCCGAAGATTAAGGTTATTGGCGTGGAGCCGGCAGGCGCCAACTGCATGCAGGTATCCCTTAAGGAGGGAAAGGTGGTGGGACTTCCTCAGGTGAACACCATTGCGGACGGCACGGCGGTGAAGCGTCCCGGCGAAAAGCTGTTCCCTTACATACAGGAAAATGTGGACAACATCATCACCATTGAGGACAGCGAGCTGATTGTGGCTTTCCTTGACATGGTAGAAAACCACAAGATGGTTGTGGAGAATTCCGGCCTTCTGACCGTGGCGGCCTTAAAGCATCTGAACGTACAGAAAAAGAAGATTGTATCTATCTTAAGCGGCGGCAATATGGATGTCATCACCATGTCCTCCATCGTGCAGCACGGTCTGATTGAGAGGGACCGTGTGTTTACCGTGTCCGTGCTGCTTCCTGACAAGCCGGGAGAGCTGGCCAGGGTATCCGCCCTTCTTGCAAAGGAGCAGGGCAATATCATCAAGCTGGAGCACAACCAGTTCATCAGCATCAACCGAAATGCTGCCGTGGAGCTGCGCATCACCATGGAGGCGTTCGGCACAGAACATAAGAATCAGATTGTATCTGCCCTTACCAGCGCGGGCTACCGTCCTAAGCTTGTAAAATTCAAGGGCACCTACAGTGAGATGTAGGCATCAGGCCAGAAGGATACAGGGGGAAACGTTATGCAGCCGGAAGAACATACGGTTACTCATACCATTAACCGTTACCGGAGTTTTCGTTATGAGTTGATTTTAGAGGGGGTAGTGGTGGGAGCCCTGGCAGGCGCCGTGGTGGTGGCCTTCCGCTATCTCATCGGTTCCGCGGATATACTGCTGAACATGATACTGGACTATGGTAAGAGCCATACCTGGTTTGTGCCGGTATGGATTCTGATTCTGGCCGTTGCCGCGTGTGTGGTGTCCCTTCTCCTTAAATGGGATTCCCTGATATCAGGCAGCGGCATTCCCCAGATTGAAGGAGAAATCATCGGGGAAATTGACGAAAAATGGTGGCGTGTGCTGCTTGCCAAGCTGGGCGGGGGCATTATATCCCTGGGATGCGGATTGTCCCTGGGACGCGAGGGCCCCAGCATTCAGCTGGGAGCCATGACGGCAAAGGGGTTCTCAAGAGCTGCCAAGCGTGTGAAAACAGAGGAAAAACTTCTGATTACCTGCGGAGCCAGCGCCGGATTGTCGGCCGCCTTCAACGCGCCCATTGCAGGCATACTGTTTTCTTTGGAGGAGGTACATAAGCACTTTTCGCCGGAGCTTCTCCTTTCCTCCATGGCGGCATCCATTACTTCGGATTTTGTATCCAGGAATGTATTCGGCCTTACGCCGGTATTTTCCTTTCACATCACCCATATGATGCCCCTTGGCACCTACGGACATGTGCTGGTTCTGGGCGTGCTCATGGGAGCCATGGGCGTGGTTTATAATACAACCCTGTCCAGGAGCCAGGATTTATACGGAAAAATCCCCTGGGGCACGGTGAAGCTTCTGATTCCCTTTCTGCTGGCAGGTGTGTTTGGGTTTACATACCGCAGCGTGCTGGGCGGAGGCCATGCCCTGGTGGAGGAGCTGTCCACGGGCGAGATGGCGCTTGGGGCACTGTGTCTACTGCTGGTGGTCAAATTCACCTTCAGCATGATAAGCTTCGGATCCGGAGCGCCGGGAGGCATCTTTCTGCCCCTGCTTGTGATGGGGGCCATCATAGGAAGCATATATTACAATGTGGCCCTTCTTGTCAGCCCCTCTCTGAGCGGCCTGGTGGGGAATTTCATAATCCTGGGCATGGCAGGCTATTTCTCGGCCATTGTGCGGGCGCCGATTACAGGCATCATACTGATTAGTGAGATGACAGGATCCTTTTCCCATCTGCTGACCCTGTCCATGGTTTCACTGGCAGCCTATCTGGTTCCGGATATGGTTCACTGCGCGCCGGTGTACGACCAGCTTCTGCACCGCCTTCTGGCAAAGCAGAATCCGGACAAAAAGGTTACGCTCACAGGGGAAAAGGTGCTGGTGGAAGGTATGATTTACCATGGAAGCCCGGCCGAGGGAAAGAAGGTTTCAGCTATCGCCTGGCCAAGGACCTCTCTGGTGGTGTCCCTTATGCGCGGGGAGGCCGAGTTTGTGCCCAGAGGAGATACCGTGCTCAGGGCAGGTGACAAGATAGTGGTTCTGTGCGACGAGACTTCACAGGGGCAGCTTCACAGGGCGCTGCAGGAATATTGTGAGACGGTGGCTCCCATGCAGAAAGGGCAGTGACCTGTGCATGGACGGATGGAAGGAGGAATTACATGAATCGAATCAAAAGGTTTATGGGCAGAAAGGGTATTCTGCTGGCAATAGCGCTTACGGCCCTGCTGGCCGCAGGATGCGGGAGCAAAAAGGAGCCTGTTAAGACGTCTGAGGCAGAGACATCCGCCCCGGCAGAAACAGCAACAGAGCCGGAAGCCGGGAACCAGGAACTGCCCAATCCCATGGTGGAGGTAGAGGATGTCCTGGCCTTTGAGGCCATAGGCGTCCATATGGTGCTGCCGGAGGGGGCTGAGGATACCAGCTTTTTCATCATCAACCAGGAGGTGGCGGATGCCCAGTTCACTTTGGACGGTGTGGCATACACCTACAGGGCCTCGGATACGGCAGAGGACTTTGCGGGAATTTTCGAGCGATTTAAGGATGAGGCCATTGCACAGAACTATGATTACGGTGAAACCAGCCTGGAGGTTCTGATTAAGACCACGGACAGCGGCGGCCGCCTGGCTTCATGGGAGTGGGGAAGCACCAAGTACACCCTCTATACGGCAGCCCAGGTGGACGATGAAACCATCACGGATCTGACCATGAACCTGGTGGAGCTGAGCCAGTATGAAAAGTAGTTTAAAAGAGGATAGCATATGCTGGAGTTAAAGGATTTTATGCCGGTTAATTTCCTGAAAAAGGAGAAGTTTACAGGAAGCCACAACGGCATGCGTTTTCGTATGGAGAAGCTGGATTTGGAAGGTGAGGACGGCCCCCGCCTGGGTGTTACCATTTGGCCTGAGCCCTATGGCTATGACGCTACTCCGGAAGAAGAAAAGGAACAGCAAATCCTGTCCTTTGACGCGGACGGCATAGCAAAGGGAGTGGACTGGCTGAACGAGCAGTTTGAAGGCCAGAAAGCCAGATGGAAGGCTGTGAGCCGGGGTTAAAAATAAATCTGATTAGTCATTGACTTTTCGTAAAGTGTAAACTATAATAAGCCACATAAAGAAAAGCGCCGGTGCTTAGACATCCGGCGCTTTCTCTATTTTCTGCGCAGATAACAGATACACAAAGAGGTGTATTGCCGCAGCCAGGTACCGGCGGGCAATGCACCTCTTTTTGCGTATTCCCCCATGAATGCGCATCCCCAACAAAAATAAAACCTCAAGGAGGAATGTATGATGGAATTTTCAGCGGTAAACACAATTTGGGTCCTGTTAGGCGCGGCCCTGGTTTTCTTCATGCAGGCAGGCTTTGCCATGGTGGAAACCGGTTTTACAAGAGCGAAGAACGCAGGCAACATTATCATGAAGAACCTGATGGATTTTGCCATTGGTACCCCTTTGTTCTGGCTTACAGGCTTTGGCATCATGTTCGGAGGAGCGGGGGCTTTTATTGGAGGATTTGATCCGCTGGTGCGGGGAGATTATTCCGGAATCCTTCCGGCCGGCGTCCCCCTTCCCGCCTATCTGATTTTCCAGACTGTGTTCTGTGCCACGGCAGCAACCATCGTATCGGGTGCCATGGCGGAGCGCACCAAATTTATTTCTTACTGTATCTACAGCGCTGTTATCAGCGCAGTGGTTTATCCTGTATCGGGACACTGGATTTGGGGCGGCGGTTGGCTGGCCCGGATGGGATTTCACGATTTCGCGGGATCCACAGCCGTCCATATGTGCGGCGGGGCTGCGGCCCTGATTGGAGCCAGGGTACTGGGACCGCGTATCGGAAAGTACACTGAGGACGGAAAGCCAAACGCGATTCTGGGCCACAGCCTTACCCTTGGCGCCCTTGGCGTGTTCATCCTGTGGTTCTGCTGGTTCGGTTTTAACGGATGCTCCACCGTAGCCATGGACAGTGACGCGGCCGTATATTCTGCCGGCAATATCTTTGTAACCACCAACCTGGCGGCTGCCACAGCCACCGTAGCCACCATGATTATCACCTGGCTGCGCTATAGAAAGCCGGACATCTCCATGACATTGAATGGTTCCCTGGCCGGTCTGGTGGCAATCACAGCCGGCTGTGACATGGTCAGCCCGGCGGGCGCGTTTTTTATCGGACTCATAGCAGCCTTTGTGGTGGTATTCGGCATTGAATTCATTGATAAGGTGTGTAAAATAGACGATCCGGTAGGTGCCATCGGGGTCCATGGCATGTGCGGGGCCGCAGGCACCCTTCTCACCGGCGTCTTTGCGGTGGATGGAGGCCTTGCATACGGAGGCGGTTTCTCCTTCCTGGGAATACAGCTTTTAGGTGTTGTTTCCGTTATCCTTTGGGTAAGCGTGACCATGATTATCACCTTTTGTGTGCTGAAGCATACCATTGGTCTCAGGGCCAGCGAAGAGGAGGAGACAAAGGGACTGGATGTAACGGAACACAATCTGGCCAGCTCCTATGCGGATTTCATGCCAATGGTATTTATGGGAAAAGCAAAGGAAGGAGCAGCAGATACCGGTGTCCCTGTTGAAAAGGCAGTTCCGGTGGAGCATTACCCTTCGGCAAAGCCGGTATCCGCTAGTGTCAAGCTGTCCAAGGTGGTGGTGATATTCAACCAGGCCAGGTTTACCGCCCTTAAGGATGCGCTGACGGAGCTGGGAGTTACCGGTATGACCATCACGCAGGTCATGGGCTGCGGAACGCAAAAAGGCCATGTAAATTACTACCGCGGCATAAAAGTGGAGGAAGCAGCCCTTCTTCCGAAGATGAAGCTGGAAGTGGTGGTGAGTAAGGTTCCGGTGGAGGATGTATTAGAGACAGCCAGGAAAGCTCTTTACACAGGCAATATCGGAGACGGGAAGATTTTTGTGTACGAAGTGGAAAATGTAGTGAAGGTCCGTACCGGAGAGCAGGGGTATGACGCGCTCCAGGGAGAGTAAAAGAACAGAAATTATAATCTGAGATGAAATAGTAGATAAATATGGCATTGAATATGAATTATGGTATTCAATGCTATATTTTTTATGTGCCTTCTGCTATAATATAACAGAATCAGGTACGGATACAGGGGGAACAGGAATGAAGGGAAAAGGCAGCAGGTGCAGCATCCGGAATGTGGTTACGTTTGCAGGAGCTTTTATTGCCTGGATTATCGGTTCAGGCTTTGCTACGGGTCAGGAGATACTTCAGTTCTTTACCAGTTACGGATACTACAGTTATGGTGTGGTGCTGCTGAATCTCCTTGGCTTTTTATTTTTGGGCCAGGTATTGCTTACCACGGGATATGCCCACAGGGAAGAGGTGAATTTCAATCACTTCACTTTTTTCTGCGGAAAAAATGTGGGAAGGTTTTATTCATGGCTGATTCCGGTCACGCTGCTCATGATTATGGCTGTGCTGATTTCAGGAGCAGGGGCCACGATTTCAGAGTATTACGGGATAAACAGTTATCTGGGTTCCATGATAATGGCTGTCATGGTCCTGTGTGCATATCTGACCGGATTTGAAAAAATGGTACGTATTGTATCCACCATCGGACCTGTCATAATCGCGTTCACCCTGATGGTGGGGCTGACAACCGTAATCCGCGGCGCCGCAAATCTCTCCCATATCCGCCAGTATGAGACCGTGCTGGGGGCGTCACGGTCTGCGCCAAACTGGCTTATCAGCTCTGTCCTTTACATATCCCTGAATTTTCTCAGCGGCAGCACCTACTTTACGGCTCTGGGGATGACGGCCCGCAGCAGGAAGGAAGCCAAATGGGGGGCTGTATGGGGCGCCTTAACTATGATACTGGCCATTGCCATCATGAATACCGCCATCCTGCTCCACTCAAAGGATGCAGCGTCCCTGGCGATTCCCACTCTGTATCTGGCCAGACATATTTCCAATGTGCTGGGCGCTGTTTTTTCCGTTGTCCTTGTCCTGGGTATGTTTTCCTCCTGCTCCACCATGATGTGGACGGTCTGCAGCCGTTTCTCATTCTCTGCGCCCGGCAGAAACAGGATGGCCGCAGCTGCGGTGGCTGTATTTGCGTTCCTGCTGGGAATGCTGCCATTCAGCCGCTTAATCAATGTATTTTATCCCTTTGTGGGATATATGGGACTGATTTATATAGGATGCGTGGCCTGTAAAGGGCTGCGGTCGCTAAAAACATACAAGAAGGGGAACAGGGATGGGGAGATTTCTGAAACATGAGTTGTCAGGCTGGAAGGCCTGGGAGATTATATGGCTGGCAGCTGCCTGCACCGTCATCACGGCCCTGTCCGTACACTGGGGCGACGACGCCCTGGGCATTACCATGGCCCTCACCGGTGTGCTCTGCGTCATACTGACCGGAAAGGGCAAGATGAGCTGCTATCTGTTCGGACTGGTGAATACGGTTCTCTATGCCTGGATTGCATTTGAGGCCAGATATTACGGAGAAGTCATGCTGAATGCCTGCTACTATGTCCCTATGCAGTTTGTGGGATGGTTCATGTGGAAAAAACACATGGACGGTAAGACAAAGGAAGTGGAGAAAACCAGGCTTACCGTTTCAAGACAGATACTGCTTCTGGTTTTGTCTGCTGTCTCCATCTACGGCTACGGGCTGGTATTGAAACGATTGGGCGGAACCCTCCCCTTTATCGACAGCATGAGCACCTGCCTGTCCGTGCTGGCCATGCTTCTCAGCGTCAGGCGCCTTATGGAGCAGTGGATAGTATGGATTGTGGTGGATGTGGTGACTGTATTCATGTGGTTTGCGGATTATCAGAAGGGCGGGACCGATATTGCCACCCTGCTGATGTGGTGCATCTATCTGTTAAACGCCATGTTTATGTTTGTAAAATGGTTCAGGGAAAGCGGGGAACATGTCAATGAAGTATAAGACGGGAATGTTCGGGGGATCCTTTGACCCCCTGCACACAGGACATATCCACGATATCATCCGGGCAGCCGCCATGTGCAGGGAGCTCTATGTGGTTATCAGCTGGTGCCGGGGACGGGAGTCCACCTCAAAGGAGATGCGCTACCGGTGGATTTTAAACAGTACCAGACATCTTCCCAATGTAATGATACGGATGGTGGAGGACCAGGCCCTTACCAAGGAGGAATATGATACGCCGGGGTACTGGGAACAGGGTGCCAGGGATATAAAGGCAGTCATAGGAAAGCCTATTGACGCTGTGTTCTGCGGGACAGATTATCTGGAAACAGGCCGGTTCGAGACTCTGTACGGACCTGAGAGCCAGGTGATTTACTTTGACCGGAGCGAGGTGCCGGTGTGCTCCACGGACATCCGCGCCTGGGCGCTGGGACACTGGGATTACATTCCCTCAGTGTGCCGGGATTACTATGCCCGGCGCGTGCTGGTTCTGGGGAGCGAGAGCACGGGAAAGAGCACCCTGGTCCGGAATCTGGCCCTGGCCTATAATACCAACTATGTCAGTGAGGCCGGCCGGGATACCTGCGATTATGCGGGCGGGGAAGATTTGATGATAGCGGAGGATCTGTACGAAAACCTGCTGCGCCAGAAAATCAATGTGATGGAGGCTGCCAAACACAGCAACCGAATCCTGTTTGTGGACACAGACGCCGTAACCACTTTGTTTTACAGTCATTTTCTTTTAGGGGATAAGCAAAAGGAGTTAACGGTGTGTACGAAGCTGGCTGAAGCCATTCATGAGACAGACCGCTGGGATCTTGTGCTGTTTCTGGAACCGGATGTGGAATTTATCCAGGACGGGACACGCAATGAAAAGATACGGCAGGACAGGGAGGGATGCAGCCTTCGGATTAAAGAACTGTTAGACCGGTACAGGGTGGAGTACCACTGTATCGGAGGCACATATCTGGAGCGTTTCAACCGTGCAAAGGAACTGATACAGGAACAAATCGGACTGGTCACAGTGTGGTGACATCTGGGAGAGGAACGCAAAAATGCATGAAGTAAAAGCCAAATCCATATTGTCGGCCAGGAATGGGATGAATCTCTACCGGGGGTGCAGCCACGGATGCATTTACTGTGATTCCAGAAGCACCTGCTACGGCATGGACCATGCATTTGAGGACATTGAGGTAAAGATAAACGGCCCGGAGCTGCTGGAGCAGGCCTTAAAACGCAGGAGAAAGCGGTGTATGATTGGCACAGGGGCCATGTGCGACCCATATATGCCGGCGGAACGCAGCCTGGGGCTTACCAGGAAATGTCTGGAAATCATTGAACATTATGGGTTCGGAGTCTCTATATTGACGAAATCAGACCTGATTCTGCGGGACCTGGACCTGCTTAAGCGAATCAACAAAAAGACAAGGTGCGTGGTCCAGATGACCCTGACCACCTGCGACGAAGACCAGTGCAGGATAATTGAACCCCATGTATGCACCACCAGCCGCAGGGCCCAGGTGCTGGAGATCATGCGGGATGAGGGGATTCCCGCCATTATCTGGATGTGTCCCATCCTTCCCTTCATCAACGACACCGAGGAAAACATTCAGGGTATCATCGAGTACGGGGAGAGGGCCAGGGTCCACGGCATCCTGGCCTTTGACATTGGAGTGACCTTAAGGGATGGAGACAGACAATATTTTTACAGCAGGCTGGATGAACATTATCCGGGCCTGAAAAAACAGTACATGGATATGTACGGAAATGCCTATGAGGTGGGAAGCCCCCGCAAAAAAGAGCTTATGGCGTTTTTTAAGCGCCTTTGCAGAGAACGGCAGATGGAAACCGATATCAATAAGCTCTTTGCCTATCTTCAGAAATTCGAGGACAAGGGAGCGGGAGAGCAGCTGAGCTTCATGGACCTTATATAGAGCCTGCCTGTGATACAGGGAATATCTCGGGGCTGCCTGTCAGCTTCTCCAATACAGGCAGTTTTCCTCTATGTAAGCCTCCATTTCACCCATATCCTTCAGCCAGGACAGGTAGGAACGTATCGTACTTCCCACCAGCACATGCTGCTGGAAGGTCATGACCAGCCCATAGTGGTCAAAGACTTCCTTAAGAAGCGTTTCAAAGGTTCTGGGGACGCGGCACAGCTCCAGAAGCAGGTCCTTTATCTCCATGACGCAGTCCCTGTTATAGGAAGCCAGGGCTGCCACGTTGTAAGAGACTTCCGCGTGGGCCGGTACAAACAGGTTTGCCTTCATGGACGCCACCTTATCCAAGGTTTCCAGATAGGCTGCCACATCGTAGATAAAGGAGACCCTGTATTTTTCCAGGGTGACGCGGCTGCTGAGACAGTCGGCCAGGAACACGGTGTCATCCGGGGTGCGAATGCCTATCATCTGGAAAAAATGACCGGGAAGGGGAATCAGTTCCAGGTCTTTAAGCAGCTGGTCCTCTGACAGCCGGGACACATCACTGACATCGCTTTCCTGTGCCATCAGGAACTTATGACGCAGGTCCTTAAACGGATAGCCGCCGTAGAGAAAGGCCGGTTCCAGTATGGGATGTCTGGTGAACGCAGCTTCCATGCTGCTGGCATAAATCCTGCATCCGGTCTGCTGCATCAGATATTTGTTGCCGCCGATGTGGTCCGCATTGGAATGGGTGTTGATGATGGCGTAAAGCGACCACTTCTCCCGTTCCAGAATCTGGCGCACCTTGCGTCCGGCATCCTTATCATTGCCGCTGTCAATCAGACAGACTTTCTCATCATCAATGAGATACACACCTATTTTGACCGGACTGTTAATATAGAAACTTCTGGGACCGGCCTGAATCAATTCATACATGGGATTTCCCTTCCTTTCACAATTTAAATTATTACTATGATACCACAGGAACAGATTAAAAGGAAGGAAGAAAAACAGCAGAACGCAGAAACAGCAATGAAAACCGTGCTTGAATTTTCTGTCAGTTCCTGTATAATGATTCAGAGAAAACATGCTGACGTTCCGGCATAACCGGGTGTCAGCAAAATGACAGGAGGAAAATTACGTGCTTTTAAATGGAATAAGAGGTTTCTGCATGGCCCTGGCGGACAGCGTTCCGGGGGTATCCGGAGGAACCATTGCTTTTTTGCTGGGTTTCTATGATACATTTATTGAATCCCTGAACGACCTTATGGGCCGGGACAACGACAGAAGGAAGGCTGCCTTTTTGTTTCTGGTAAAGCTGGGAGTGGGATGGGTCATCGGCTTCTGCATGTCGGTTCTGATTCTGTCCAGCCTTTTTGAGGTTCACATCTACCGGATCAGCTCCCTGTTCCTTGGGCTTACCTTATTTGCCATTCCCATGGTGATCCGCGAGGAAAAGGAAGTTCTTAAAGACAGGTACGGAAATATTGTATTCACCCTTATAGGAGTTCTGGTGGTATTTTGCATCACCTATTTTAATCCCTCCGGCGGCGAGGGGATCAGTGTATCGGTGGAGCATCTGTCACTGGGGCTGGTGGTGTATGTATTTTTCACAGCCATGATTGCCATTACGGCCATGGTGCTGCCGGGTATCTCAGGTTCCACACTTCTTCTCATATTCGGGCTCTATGTGCCCATCATAGGTGCTGTGAAAGAATTCCTGCACATGAATATGGACTATTTCCCCATCCTGATGGTATTTGGTCTGGGCGTAGTCACAGGGATTGTGGGAATTATAAAAATCATCAAGATGTGCCTGGAGCGGTACCGTTCCCAGACCATTTACACCATCATCGGCCTGATGACAGGTTCCCTTTATGCCATTACCATGGGGCCCACCACCCTGGATGTGCCCAGGGCGCCCATGAGTCCGTCCACCTTCAGCATCCTGTTTTTCTTACTGGGCGGCGTGATACTGGCAGGGCTGGAGTTTTTGAAGGCGCGTCTGGACTGATTTGTGCTTTTTTAATACTGTTCTATTAACTTGCTCCTGATCTATTAAACCATTATGAACTTCCTTAACCGGCAGACAGGCCTTTCGGCCTTCTGCTTTTTTTTGCGCCATAAAGGTTATGGAGGTATAGCTGAAAAGTGGAATAACAAACTACGGCAAATACTTTTGAAAGATTTTGCAATTAATTTTAAAAATAATTACAAAATCTTTCAATACATGTTGAAATTTATGCAGTAATATGATATAAATAAGATAACAAATAAGAAGGATAGGGATGATGAGATGAGAAGTTTGCAAATTCCTGCACAAAGACAACAGATGATTCTGGATTATATAAGGAAACAGGAGGGAGCCAATATTAAGGAACTGGCATCCTATCTGGAGGTATCAGAGGCAACGGTAAGGCGTGACCTGGATAATTTGGCAGAGGCGGGGGAAATCGAGCGCACTCATGGCGGGGCTGTACAGCCTCAGGAAAAAATTATCGAATATACATATGACACTAAGATGGAACTGAGACGGGAAGAAAAGACACGGATTGCAAAGGAAGTCGCAAAGATGGTCAAGGACGGTGACAATGTCTATCTGGGCTCCGGAACCACTGTATATTTTGTGGCACGGGAAATAGCAAGTCTCGAGAATCTTACCATTATAACCAGTAACCTATATATTGCACAGTTCCTTCCCATCCATCCTACCAGCAGCCTGATAGTAACAGGAGGAGAGAGACGGTTTGATTACAACTTGATGACAGGAAGGCTTGCAGAGGATTTCCTGAGGAATATAAAGGTGGACATCAGTATTTTGGGCTGCGATGCGGTGGATGTGGACTTTGGATTATCCGATTCTAATTTTGACGAGGCTGTTATAAAGCGTTTGGCGTCACAGGCCGCGCGGATGACGGTTTTAGCTTCAGACCATAGTAAATTCGGCAAGACGGCATTATCCAAGGTATTTGATTTAGATGCAGCGGACTATATCGTTACTGACAACGGACTGGACAGCGGAATGGAAAAGTCCATTAACCAGATAACAAACTTGATTTTAGTATAGGGGTATACAAGGTCAAGATTTGCAATAAATAAGCAGAAGGGAGCAGGAGAAGGTAAATGAGTTGGTTAAAAGAGGTGATTGGTACAGAAAAAGCAATCATTGCCATGTGCCACATGCAGGCCATGCCCGGGGATCCCGGGTACGATGGACAGAAGGGGATGGATTGGGTCATAAAAAACATGTATGACGATTTAATTGCGTTGCAGAACGGTGGGGTCGATTCTGTCATGTTTTCAAATGAATTCAGTCTCCCCTATATGACCAAGGTGGATACGATTACAGTGGCATCCATGGCAACTGCCATTGGGGAACTGAAACGCTATATCAAGATTCCTTTTGGGGTTAACGTACTGTGGGATGGAGAAAAGACACTGGATCTGGCAAAAGCATGCGGCGCTGATTTTGTACGTGAAATTTACTCAGGGGTGTATGCCAGTGATTTCGGTATGTGGAATACGGACTTTGGAAGGGTGGCCAGGCACAGGAAAAGTATTGATGCGGGGAATGTCAAACTGATATTCAACATCCTTCCGGAAGCGGCAAAATACCTGGCAGACAGAGACATTGTGGAAATTGCCAAATCCACCGTGTTTAACTGCAAAGCAGATGCGCTGTGCGTTTCAGGTCTTACAGCCGGGTCCGAGACCAATTCTCAGATACTGAAGAGAGTAAAGGATGCAGTGCCGGATACAGTGGTTCTGGCAAATACCGGATGCAGGCCCGATACAATTGAAGCACAACTGTCTGTGGCAGATGGTGCAGTTGTAGGGACTACATTTAAGGTGGATGGAAAGTTTGAAAACGGGGTGGACGAGAAACGGGTCAGGGAATTCATGAGTATAGTGAAGAAATTCAGGGGACAGGAATAAAAGCAGGAGAAGCCAATGAATCAAAAGACTTATGGGGTCAGCAAAGGAGGGTTATATGAAAAAAATTTTAGCAGTTATGCTCTCAATGGGAATGGCGTTATCATTGTTCGGATGCCAAAGCGGAGGAACTCCGGAACGTCCAGCTGAAAGCAGTTCCAATACTGATACTGAGGAACAGACGAAAAAAGAAACGGACGAGGCAGAAGTAACCATTGTCTATATGCGGCAGGCCGGAAACACAGAGGTTGAGGATGAACTCATAAAAGAGTTTGAAGCGCAAAATCCAGGAATCAAGGTCCAGGCAGACGATGTTCCGACAGAGGAATGTTATAACAAGCTTGCTTTGTCACATAATGCAGGAAATCCGCCGGATGTCATCATGACTTTCTGGTCCCCGGACGCAGCGGCCAATGGAATGCTTGAACCATTGCTTGGCAGCTATGTAGATGAGACAGACTATCTGAACCGCTTTGTAAAATCATGCCGTGAGATGGATACATACGATGGAAACTTATATGCAGTCCCTTTCAGAGCGGGTCCTGATTCCTGGTTTGCAAATAAGGATATGCTGGACGCGGCAGGTCTTGAGATTCCCAAGTTCGGAGAGGAATGGAATTGGGAAACCTTCCGTGAATACGCAGAGGCTTTAAGGGATCCGGATGCCGGAACATATGGTATCGGCATCGTGGGCGGCAACACCAATGGCACTGAGTGGCAGTTCTGGCCCTTCCTGTTCCAGGCCGGAGGAAAAATAATTGAAAACGGTAAGGCTGTGTTCAACGGTCCGGAAGGTGTGGAGGCACTGGAGTATGTGTGTTCCCTGATTCAGGATGATCTGATTCCTCCCGGTATAACCACTACAGATCTGAACATGCTTCAGGACATGCAGATTGCACACACCTTATGCATGTGGACAGACGGCCCATGGATGCTCTCAACGATGAGGAATACTTATCCTGAAGAGAATATCTGTGTTCTGCCCATGACAACCGCGAAAACCTTTGGTAATCTTTCCGGAGGAACCTCCCTTGGTATGTCATCCATATCAAAACACAAGGACGAAGCGTGGAAATTTATTGAATTTATGACCTCGGACGAAGTCCTGCTTAAATGGAATAAGGGAACCGGAAACGCACCGCCTGTTTACAGCGCATGGGATGATCCCTATTATGCAGAAGACAGGGACTGGCAGGTGATGAAAGAACTGGCTATGCAGGACAATGAATATATCATACCGGCCAATCATTATCCGGAGTCAATCGCATTAAACCAGATTATGAGAAATTATCTGCAGGCAGCTTATATTGGGGAGATGAGCCCTAAGGAAGCATTGGATGCGGCAGCTGAAGAGTGGAATGAAATATTGGAAAAATATGACCCGGGCGCAGCTGACTTGATATGGAAATAATAGGTTAAAACCTGCAAATCTTTGCAGGTTTTTCTAAAACAGAGAGGCGTGCAATGGATTATATAAAAATTGGAAACCTGAAATTCAGCAGGGGAGTCTTATTCATTTTGCCGGGTATTCTGTTCTTTGGCATCATGGTAATCTATCCTGCCGGATATGTCATCTATTTAAGTCTTTTCACAGAGGGGAAGGGACTTGGACTGGAACCGCAATTTATCGGCCTGAAAAATTATATGACAGTATTCTCTTCCAGAAATTTTGTTAAAATACTGTCAAATACACTGATGTATTCCTTTTTTGCAACTGCATTCCATATCATAATCGGTTTGTTCATGGCAGTACTCCTCAACAATAAGGTTCTAAAGAGAAGAACCCTTACAATCGGCCGTTCCCTGTTCCTTATACCATGGGCCATATCACCCTCCGTGGTGGCCATTATGTTTCAGGTTATGCTTCATCCAAAAGTGGGACCAGTGGGAATTATTTTAAGGACATTTAATCCAAAGATTGCGTTCAATCCTCTGGGCAGCCCGTCCCTGTCGTTGCTGACGGTAACGCTGACTAATATATGGAAATTCACACCGTTTTATTTTCTGATTCTTCTGGCCGGACTGCAGGCCATAGATGACGGATTATACGAAGCTGCCCGTATGGATGGCGCCTCCGGTTGGAGACAGTTTTGTGATGTCACCCTTCCGCTGATGAAGAATTACATTATTACCTTAGCCGTGTTTGACTTTGTAAGTACCGCAGCTTATATGGACCTGACGTGGATTATGACAAAGGGCGGTCCTCTCAATTCTTCGGAGGTACTGTCAACCTTAGCCTACAGGACTTCTTTCCAGAACTTCCGGTTCGGGGAAGGTTCGGCTGTCGGGGTGCTGATTTTCCTAATATCCATCATTTTTACCACGATGGCAATGAAAATGATGAGTGAGGAGTAAAGCTATGGATGAAAAGAAACAGAGACAGAGGATACTGGTGGGGACTGCATTGGCCTTCCTGTTATTTATAGATTTGCTGCCGTATTTGTGGCTGCTCATATCTTCCTTCAGGGCATCCAATGACCCTTTCACCAACTCTGTGCTTCCCGGACAGTTGACGCTGTCCAATTACGCAAATATATTCCGCAATGCGAATATGCTGCGGCCATTTTTTAATTCACTGGTGGTTGCTGTAGGCGCAACGTTGATTACCATGATACTGTCGCTGCTGGCTGCATATGGTTTTTCCAGATATTACTTTAAGGGGCGTGAATTCCTTCTGAGCTTTCTCGTCAACCTGCGGACATTTCCGGCCCTGCTCTTAGCAATTGCACTGTATGTCATGGCAGTAAAAGCCGGATTATATAACACATATATCCCGTTGATTCTGGCCAATACCATGATGAATCTGCCCTTTGCTATCTGGAATGTTAAGACAGTCATTGACGGGGTACCTAAGGATTTGGAAGAGAGCGCCATGGTGGACGGACTGTCACGCTCAGCCGTAATATGGAAAATTATTGTGCCGGTGGCAACCCCTGGTCTAGCGGCTACTGCTATTTATGTGTTCATCCTTACATGGAATGAATACTTGTTCGCCACCACTTTTATGAATTCCAATGACATGCAGCTTGTAACCGCAGTCATTGCATCAGCAGTCACCCAGTTTGGCGTGGATTACGGCTGGCTCATGACAACAGCTATGCTGGCATCCATTCCTGCAATTATCATGTTCATAGCCATTCAGCGTTTCATCGTAGGAGGACTGACCGCTGGAGGGATCAAGGGCTAAAAAGGGATTAGGAGAAGATTAATATGTTGAGATTAAAAGAATATTGTGACAGAGTACGGGATGATGCCTACGGAGGAAGCGTTGAGCTGGTGGAAGACGGTATCACAGCCATGGCCAACGAGATTCGGGCCACGGAACCAAAAGACATCATGACAGAGATAGAAGGGTATGTGGACAGTGTCCTGGCCGTCACATCGCCCATTCTTCCATTAATTCATCTGCTGAACCGCTGCATGTGCTTTATGGAAGAATCCACAGTAGAAACGCAAAAATGCAGCGATCCCAGAGAGGCGTTCCTGGAGCTTCTGGAGGAAATCAGGCAGGAGCAGCGCCAATGTGTGGATAAGATAGGGAAGGTGGGTTCCCGGCTGATTGCCCGGAGAGATAAAGTGGCTACGTTTTCTACAAGCGGCTCCGTCATGGAGATTTTAAAAAATGCAGTGAGAGAGGGAAAGGAAATAACCGCAGCCGCATTTGAGGCAAGGCCCAATTCAGAAGGATACAGGACGTTGCAGGAAATCAGCGAATTAGGGATTCCGGTCACTTTTGGTTGTGATGCACTTTTGTGCAAACTAGTTCCTGGCAGCAAAATGTTTTTCATAGGAGCCGATGCCATTTCTTCTACCGGGGAGGTATATGCAAAAACAGGATCGTATCTGGCCGCCCTGGTCTGCAGTGAATTTGGAATTCCCTTTTATGTGGCTGCAGATACCAGCAAGTTCGACCCTCTCTCCCTGCTGGGGTTCCCAATTAAGGACAGCCTGCGTCCGGCCAGTGAAGTGACGGACATGGATATACCGGAAATTTCAGAAGTTATAAACATCAGTTTTGAACTGATTCCGGCCAAGCTGGTTACAGGAATCATCACGGAAAAAGGATTGATTTCTCCCCATGCAGTGGGCCTGATGATGAAACCGGAAACCATGAGCTCCAGCATGATTCATAAGCTGGAAGCATGGAGGGAAAGCTGTGACAAACTAATATAGGTTATTGGATGGGGAAAAATAATGGATAAACGTTGGGATGCTCTTGCATCAATTTTAGTAAATTATTCAACTGGAGTCAAACCAGGGGAACGGGTGCTTATCACTATGATGGAGGTGGAGACAGAACCATTGGCACGGGCCTGTTACCGTGAAGCGGTCAAGGCAGGCGGCTACCCCTTTATTGAATATCAGTCAGCTTATCTGGAAAAAGATCTGATGATTAACGGCAGCATGGAGCAGGTGGAATGGGTTAATGAGATGTGCCTGAAGGGCATGGAATGGGCGGACTGCTACATAGGACTCAGGGGGGCAAGAAACCCTTATGAATGGAGCGGTATATCGGGAACCAGACTGTCGGCCCATAAGCGCTCCCTGGGCCGGGTATCTTCTGAGAGAAACCATACACGGTGGGTTCTTACACGGGTGCCCAATGAGGCATTTGCACAGCAGTCTCATATGCCATTAGAGGATATGATGGATTTTTATTTTAATGCCACTCTTGTGGATTGGAAAAAAGAAGGTGCGGCTCTTCAAAAGGTAAAGGACCTGATGGAGTCCGGCAGCAGTGTCCGGGTAACAGGAAGGGAAACTGATATCACGTTTACCACATCCGGCCGTATTTACGCGGTTGCTGACGGTCATATCAACATGCCCGACGGTGAGGTCTATACGTGTCCGATTGAAGAAAGTGTAAACGGAACCATCTATTTTGAGTTTCCGGGTGCTTATGCAGGTAACTATATTGAAGGGATACGGCTTACCTTCAAAGATGGAAAACTAATTCACTGCTCTGCTGAGACCAATGAAGTACTTCTGAAGGAAATTCTTGGGACAGATGAAGGGGCTTCTACCTTGGGAGAATTTGGTATAGGGTTGAATTACGGCATAACCGGATATTGCGGGGATATACTTTATGACGAGAAAATAGGTGGAACCATTCATTTTGCCATGGGCCGGGGGTATCCTGAATGCCTGGGAAATGACAGATCGGCACTGCACTGGGACATCATCAAGGATACCCGGAATGAGGGGGCTGTATATCTGGATGGAAAAAAGGTAATGGAGAAGGGGATTTGGCTGATTTAAGCACATGACATAAAAGAAAGGGGTTGGCACAGTGAAACCGGTTCGTTTATTGGCAGTATCCGCAAGTCCAAGAAAAAAGGGAAACAGCCAATTTTTGCTGGATACCGTATTAGAATATACAAAGACCTTGAAATTTGAGGTGGATATAAAACGTATCAGCTTATCAGACCGTAAGGTTGAACCTTGTATTGGCTGCCTTGCCTGTTATAAAAACGGAGGGAGATGTGTCTTAAAGGATGGTTTTGAGGATGTCCGCCAGTTATGGAAATGGGCGGACTGCATATTATACTGTACGCCAGTATATGTGGCAGGAATACCGGGACAGCTGAAATGCCTGTTTGACCGTTTAAGCAACGCGGATTACGGGCTGGAAATCAGAGGAGCCCGTCATATGAAAACCATCGGCGCCATATCTCAGGGAGGGGATTTCTTCGGAGGCGGCGCAGAACTCTGCATGGTAGACATTATGCGTCATGCAGCCATGATGAACTGCGTATATATACCACCGGATACCTCCTATATAGGGTCCGGAGGGTGGGTTTGGGACTCTCACTGCAATGCCATGAAGGAAAAGGCAGGTCTCATGACAGAGGACTACCGCCTGACCCTGGAAACAGCACACAGCATCATACAACGTTCTGTAGAGATGGCGGCCATTATCCGTTCCGGCTGCGCTGACCTTAGGGATGATTTGATGGAAGATGCGGCATACCGATACTATCTTGAAAAAGCAGACGCTCTGGAGGAATGACATATGGGCTGTATTCTTTCGTTTGATGTTGGAACCACGGGATTAAAGACAATTGTAATCAGCCAGGAAGGCAGAATCCTGAAACACTGTAATATCGAATATGGTATTGTACAGGAGCAGGAAGGGTTTGCAGAACAGGATCCTGCTGTCTGGTGGGATGCAGCAGTGAAAAGTATGCGGTTCGTTTTGACTGGAGAAATCAGGAAGGAGATCAGGGCCATCGGAGTCTCGGGACAGTTTCAAAGCCTGGTAATGTTGGACCAGAACTTTAACCCTCTCAGGAAGGCCATTCTATGGTGTGATCACAGGGGAGAGGAGATGCTGCCTGAAATTACGAATAAGGTTGGCGGAGAAAATCTGTTTTCAATCACAGCCAATCCTGCGCTCTCAGGTTCCAGCGTATCATTCCTTTTATGGGTAAAGAAATATGAACCCCATATTTACGAGCAGTGCAGGCACATCATGCTTCCGCATGAATATATACGGTTCAGGCTGACGGGGGAGTGTGTAACGGACGTCACATCCGCCTCCAGTATGCAGCTTTTAAATGTACCGGAGAGGTCCTGGTCCCGGGAATTGTTTCGGAAACTAAATCTGGACGATAAAATCACGGGACCTTTGCTGGAATGTGGTGAAATTGCAGGAAGGACTACGGCCCGTGCCCGGCAGGAAACAGGAATTCCTCAGGGCATACCGGTCATTGCAGGTGGCGGGGACAGCGTTGTTTCTGCTGTTGGGACAGGCGTTATCCGTGAAGGCAGCTGTTTTACCTCCATAGGGACCTCAGGCATCATCTGTACCAATACAGATCGTATCAGGACAGACAGGAAAGGAAGGGTAAATACCTATTGCAGCGCGGTCCCGGGAAAATGGGCTGTCATAACATGTAGTATTACATCGGGTTTTGCCCTCAAGTGGATGAAGGAAAATTTCTGTGGCATTGAAATGGAAGCTGCCCGCAACAATCATACAGACGTATATGATGAAATGAACCGGGAGGCATCACAAATAGCCGCTGGTTCAGAGGGACTTTTATTTCTGCCATATCTTATGGGAGACAGGACTCCCCATTTGAACCCGGATGCAAAAGGTGTGTTTCTCGGAGCTTCCTCCCGCCATACAAGATCCCACTTCATACGTTCTGTTATGGAGGGTGCCGCATATTCTCTGATGGATGGCATATCTGTCCTCAGAGAGCTGGATATAGTTTTAGACGATTACGTACTTTGTGGAGGCGGGGCAAAGGGAAATCTGTGGAGGGGCATCATAGCCGACATATATGGCCATGCGGTGTCAACCGTTCAAAATGACAGCGGCGCAGCCATGGGGGCAGCTGTCCTGGCTGCCTATGGATGCGGTTTATACACAACGCTGGAAGAGGCTGCCGGGCATATGGTAAAAAGGAATGAAGCAAATGGGTTTAATCAGAAAAATCATGAAACATATATGAGGTATTGGGACGTATACCGTGACGCATACGTCAGGCTGGAAGACATATTCCGGAAGTTGAAAGAAATCAATGATTAATTTAAGCCGAACTACTGGAATCCTCTACAGTTGCATGTTATAATCAATGTAATGTTAGGATAAACAAATTATAACCTGTGGGTGATGGGATGAAGAAGTTGGCGGCAGTTAAATACAGGATTTTTCTGATTGTGACAGCAATCCTTTTGTGCCTTTGTTTTGCCTTGCCTGTGCGGGCAGCGGATAAAGTGCGGGTAGGCTGTGTGGATATCGGAGATTTCATCCAGATAGACCAGGACGGCTATGCAATAGGATATGGGGCGGATTATCTGAATAAAATAGCAGAATATACGGGATGGGAATATGAGTATATCCAGGCGCCCTGGGGAGAGTGCCTGGATATGCTGCGCAGAGGGGAACTGGATTTATTGCTCCCTGCTGAATACAGCGAGGAGCGGGCAGAGGATTTCCTTTTCAGCAGCTACGAGTGCTGTTTTGATTTTGCCGCCCTGGTTGGGCGCAAGTCGGACGAACGTCTGTATTATGATGATTACCACGGGTTCCAGGGAATACGGGTAGGCATGATTAAGGATAACTTCCTGAATCATTTATTTGACGAATATGCAAAGAATCATGGATTTTCCTATGAAGCTGTATATTATGATACCGGCACCCAGATACTGGAGGCCCTGGAGCGTAAGGATGTGGATGCCATTATCAACGGCAACATGGAATATAACATGAACCATAAGCTTCTGGCCAAGATTGATTATATGCCGGCCTACTTTATCACGTCGGTGGATAAGCCGGGGCTGATGGTGCGGCTGAACAAGGCATTGAAGCAGATTTTCATAGATAATCCCTATTACTCGGCCGGACTTTATGAAAAATATTACCATGAGATGGACCGGCAGTTTGCAGAGTTTACCCGTGAGGAGAGCCAATTCGTAAAACAGAGCAGGCCGGTATCAGTGCTGGTAGCCCGGTCCGACTATCCCTTTGAATGGTATGACGAGAAGGAAAAAACATGCAAGGGGGCCTACGTGGACTATATGAGGCACCTGTCCAAGGTGAGCGGTCTGAACTTTGAGTTTATTCCTCTGGATCCGGGAGAGGCTTTTTCGGATGAATTGTTCCAGGAAAATGCCCAGATTCGTTTAAGCATATTTAAGCAGAAAAGAGGCGGGATGTCCGGCAGTCTTAAATATACCATCCCCTACTATAACTGCAGCTTCAGCCTGGTGGGCAAAAAGGATGAGCCTCTGAATCTTTCTTCCCACCAGCGGATTGCCATGGTGGAAAAGGTGGACGGCCTGCAGGACGTATTGGAAGACAAATATCCCAAATGGGAAATTGCCACCTATGATACCCCTAAAGACTGTCTCACGGCGGTGGAAAACGGAACTGCTGACTGTGCCATGGTGTCCTCCATCAAGCTGTCGGCGGATCGGAATCTCTTGGGCATGAATCTGGTTGTGGTAGACGGCAGCACTGCTGTTGCCCCTGTTTACATAGGAGTATCAGACAATGCCAATCCCTTGCTGGCCCAGGTCCTCTCCAAATCCATTGCAAAGGCGGGAGAGGGGGCTATGGATGAGGCTGTGTATGCAACCCTTCTTTCGGGCAAGGAAAACAAGGATTTCAGCTACTTCATACAGACTTATCCATTATATTTTGCATTTGGGGTCATAGCGGTTTCTCTGCTGGGAGTGGGAATCCTGTTCATGCGTTACGACGCCCGCCACCAGAAACTGCAGAATCTGATTCTCCAGAAAAAGAATGAGGAGCTGAAGGCGGCCATTGCCATGCAGACACTGCTGAGGCGTAAGGCGCAGACTGACTCCCTGACTGGATTGAAAAACAAAAGCACTACGGAGGAGCTGTGCCGCACCTGTCTGGAACATGCGCAGGGAGACATTTGTGCCCTGTTTATCCTGGACCTGGATAACTTTAAGCACATCAATGATGAGAGGGGGCATCAGGCCGGTGATGTGGTACTCAGGGCCTTTGGTGATACCATACACAAATGTGTGCGGCAGGATGACGTGGCCGGACGCATCGGCGGGGACGAGTTCATGCTGTTCATGGGCGGGATCAAGGATGCGGACCATCTGACACGGTTTGCGGATCGTGTATATAAGGCTTTAAAGGATAATCCTGATTTCAATGCCACCTGCAGCATGGGTATCGCAGTGGCCAGGGCCGGCAGTATATCCTATGAGGAGATGTTTGGGATGGCTGACCACGCTTTATATAAAGCAAAGGAAAACGGCAAGAATAAATACCATATTGAATATATTCAAGGTGAGACAGTGGGAGACAGGGACTCAGAAGCCGCCGGAAACTCTGAGTCTGCCGGGGCTTCTGAAGCTGTTGCACCTTCCAGAAATATATAGTAACCACTTACAGCCGCGGCAGTTTTTACTGCCGCGATTTTTTTACATTGATCCCTTTGGGCTGTTCTCAAAACACGTAATTCCTGGAAAAACTGATTCCATATTAACGGACTTGTAAGCGCAATACGAATCGTGCCGTCTGTTTGATGCAGGATTTCATTCATTTTACGTACTGCATCATCCATTAACTCTAAGGACTGTTTTATTTTACTTCAAAAACAGCATCAGGACCGGAATGGTTGCCAGGGACATGATGGTGGTGGTGACAATACAGCGAGAGGCATAATCCTCATCCGCCCCGTATTTGGCAGCCAGAAGGGCGCTGGTGCTTCCGGCGGGCATACCGGTAAGGATAAGGGAAACACCTGCCAGCAGGGGCTGTGCGTCAATGAGGTTCAATATATAAAGGGCCACCAGAGGCAACGCTATGAGGCGCACAAAAGCCAGCCGGAAGATACTTGGCTCCAGCAGCTTTTTCCACGGAACCCCGATGAGCATGGTGCCTATGACCATCATGGAAAGGGGCGTGGTGACGGCGCCTGTATTAGCAATGGCCGTGTCTAAAAATTCCGGAACCGGAAATCCGGTTATCCTGCGGGCAATGCCTAGGAACACAGTGACAATACAGGGATTCAGAAGGATGTTTTTGCATTTTGTCCTGAAATCCGCGGTGGTGAACATGGCCAGGCCTGCGGTCCACATAAAGATGCGGTTGGGAATGATAAAAATGGATGCGGCAAACAGACCTTCGCTTCCATATACTGCGGATACCATGGGCATTCCTAAAAACCCCGAATTATTGACCAGGGTGCAGTATTGAAGGATGCTCTTTTTCTTCTGCGGGTATTTGTTATATATAACCTTCCCCAGGAAAAAGGAGAGGATGGATATACTAACCGCCACCACCAGGATTAAGGCGGTCTGTTTCATTACCTCCGGGGTCAGGGGTTTGTTGAAGGAGTTGAAAATCATGCACGGCAGGGTGATTCTAAGGATGATGTCCACCAGCTTTTCCTTGGAGTCACGGTCAATGAGCCCCACCTTCATGCAGTACATTCCCACAGCCAGATAAACCAGAAGTATCATCTGTGCATTGAGCATTCTCAAAAAGCTTTCCATAGGTTCCTCCAATATGGTGTAAAATAACGGCACTGATTCCAGAATATGCCATATAAAGTATACCTCAATTCCCACTGCATGGCTAATTCGTTTTTCAACGAGATACAATTAGTAATTTTAATTCATTGACAGCGGCCCTTTATTAAAATATAATCATGGGTAGGCTGTTTTATTTTTATAAAAAAGAAGAGGTAATTATGCGTCGTATATCCTACATAATCACAAGTCTAATCATGGTCTTTTCAATGGCCACCATCACCGCCTTCGCAAAACCGGACTGGCCCATAGACACAGGGATTCAGTCAGAGGCCGGCATTGTCATGGATATGGATTCCGGGGCCGTGCTGTTTGCCCAGAACATACATGAGCAGAAGATTCCGGCCAGCATCACCAAGCTGCTGACAGCCCTTGTGGTCATTGAAAATACCAATGACCTGGACGCACCAGTCACATTTTCCCATGACGCCATCTACAATGTGGAATCCGGGGCCGGCAACAAGTTCAACCTGGAGGAAGGGGATGTGTTAAGTGTCCGCCAGTGTCTCTATGCCATGCTGCTCCAGTCATCCAACCAGTCGGCCAACGCTCTGGCAGAGTATGTGGCGGGAAGCAGACAGGCGTTTGTGGATATGATGAACCAGCGGATTGCGGAGCTTGGCTGTAATGAAAGCCATTTTGCCAATCCCTCTGGTTTGAACGACGACACCCAGCGCACCACGGCCTACGACATGGCCATCATAGCCAGGGCCTGTTTCCAGAACCCCACTGTGCTGGAGATTGCCTCAGCCAGGACTTCTACCATACCAGCCACTGCCAACAACCCCAATGGGCGGACTTTTTCCATTGAGCATAAAATGCTGCTGTCGGATGATTCCAACTATTATCCCGATGCCATTGCAGGTAAGACCGGCTGGACATCCCAGGCCGGACAGACTCTTGTCACCTATGCCAGACGGGAGGGCAGAGGCCAGATTGCAGTTACCCTTAAGAGTACCCAGAAAACCCATTATTCAGATACAAAGACCATTCTGGATTTCTGCTTCGCAAAATTCAAGAATGTGAACATAGCTGACAATGAAATCGAATATGTCACAGGAGACACGCCTGTAACCATTGCCGGGGAGACATATGATCCTTCGGAACTATCCATTGACAGCGGGGCGGTTATCACCATACCCCATGACGCGCAGTTTACAGATGCGGACAAGGCGCTGGAGACGGATTTGCCTGAGGACCATCCCCAGGAGGCCGTGGCCAGGCTGGTCTACACCTATAATGAGCGGAGAGTTGGAGATGCATGGATTTACAGCTCCAGGGCCCAGGCTGTTAACGCAACTCCCTCCGAGCCCGGTGAGGATACTCCCCAGGAAAGCCAGCCAGAAAAGGACGGACAGGACGTAAAAACCGGCCTTAAGCTTCCAAGGGCAGTGCTCATAGGCGGTGGTGCTGTCCTGGTCTTGGCACTGATTGCAGGCGGCGGAGTATTCTGGTTTAAAAGACGGCAGGCAGCGGAGCGGGAACGCCAGCGCATCCTCAGGGAAAAGCGCAGACAGCGCCTGGCGGACATAGGTTATACGGAAGAGGATTTTGAACGTCTGTTGGATGAACGAAGAAAGCAGCACGACATGCGCTGATTCTCCTCATGCGGCAGAAAAAAACAGCAGGAAAGAGACGCAGACAGGAGGTTTTGTGAATGGCTGTCTGCGTCTTTTTCGGTACGTTCGCCCGGACGGATCTGTCCGGAGATAGAATGAGAGGAGCGAACTTCATGGCATATTTTCCGTTTTTTGCAGATATTGAGGGAATGAGATGGCTGATTGCAGGCGGCGGAGGTGTTGCCCTGAGAAAGGTGCGGGATCTGCTTCCCTATGGAGCGGTCATTGAGGTAGTATCTCCGGACATGTCCCCTGACCTTAATGAGATGGCAAAAGACAGCGCATACGCAGACACCCTCAAGCTGACCAGAAGAGCGTTTGAGGACAGGGACCTGGACAGGGCCGACTTTGTCATTGCGGCCACGTCTGAGCCCGGCCTTAACAGCAGGATATCCGATCTGTGCAGGTCAAAAAGGATTCCTGTAAATGTGGTGGATGTAAAGGAGGAATGCTCCTTTATCTTCCCGTCCATTGTGCGGGACGGACCTGTGGTGGTGGGAATTTCCACCGGCGGCATGAGCCCTGTCATAGCCAGGTACCTGAAGGCCAGAATCCGGTCCGTAATGCCGGACAGCCTGGGAGAGCTGACAACCCGGCTGGGGGCTTACAGAGAGACAATCAAAAACCTGTTCCCTGACTCGCCCAGGGTCCGCTCAGCCCTGTTTTACGAGCTGGCGGAGGAAGGGCTCAGCCATAACGGCTGTCTCACACAGGAACAGGCGCAAATCATAATAAACAGAAAGCTGGAACAGGAACATGAATGATATCATCCGCATTGGAACCAGAAAAAGCGCACTGGCGCTGATTCAGACACAGCTTGTAGCTGATGAATTAAGGCAGGTCTGTCCTGGCATACAGGTGGAAATCGTAACAAAGGATACCCTGGGGGACCGGATACTGGACAAGCCCTTACAGGAATTCGGGGGCAAGGGTGTCTTTGTATCTGAGTTTGAGCAGGCCATACAGGAAGGTGTCATAGACCTTGCGGTCCACAGCGCCAAGGACCTTCCCATGGAGCTGGCCCAAGGACTGACCATTGCAGCGGTATCCGGGCGGGAAGACCCAAGGGATGTGCTGGTCACCATGAGAGGCCATAAAATCCGGCCGGAGAGCGTGGTCCGTATCGGCACCTCCAGTCCAAGACGGCAGCTTCAGGCCCGGTTGATGTATAAGACACTGTGGCCTGAGGCTGCCGGGGCAGAATGCAGCACCCTCAGGGGCAATGTTCACACCCGCCTCAGGAAACTGGAAGAGGAGAACTTTGACGGTATCATCCTGGCGGCTGCCGGATTAAAAAGGCTGGGACTGCTGGAACAGGATGCCTACGAATATACGTTTCTGGCTCCGGAAGAATTCATACCGGCGGGAGGCCAGGGACTGATGGCGGTGGAGGCAAAAGCAGGAACCGCGGCCCACAGTCTCACCCTGGCCATGGACCATGCCCAGGGACGGCTGTGCCTGGAGCTGGAGAGAAGCGTCCTTAAACAGCTGGATGCGGGATGTCATGAGCCCATCGGCATCTACTCTGTCCTTCAAAACGGGCAGTTGGAGGTATGGGGAATCAGCAGCCCCAGGGGTGAGGTAAAGCGGATTCACCTGACCGGCGGTACATCCCGGAGGGATATGGAAAAACTGGCGTCAGAAGCATGGAAAGGATTGATGTGATATGGAGAATAAGGGAATGGTATATCTGGTGGGCGCAGGTCCGGGAGACCCGGCCCTGATGACCTTGAAAGGCCAGGCGCTTCTTAGCTCCTGCGGCGCCCTTGTCTATGACCATCTGGCATCCAGACAATTCCTGGAATGGGTGCCAGATGCCTGCCGCAAAATCTATGTGGGCAAACAGGCCGGACATCACTCCATGAAACAGGATGAGATAAACGCCGTTCTGGTGGAACTGGCTCTTTCAGGGCTTACGGTGGTCCGGCTAAAGGGTGGGGATCCCTTTGTGTTCGGGCGGGGCGGCGAGGAAATCCAGGCGCTGGAGGCCCACGGGATTCCCTACGAGACCGTTCCTGGCGTAACATCCGCCATAGCGGTCCCGGAATGCGCCGGCATACCCGTAACCCACCGCGGGGTAAGCAGAAGCTTTCATGTGATTACAGGCCACACCCGGGACGGAGAGGATTGTCTCCCTCCTGAGTTTGAAACATACGGTTCCCTGCCGGGCACCCTGGTATTCTTAATGGGCCTGGGACAGCTTCCGGCCATTGCAGCCAGGCTGATTGAGGGAGGAATGGCCCCGGACACACCTGCGGCTGTCATTGAAAAAGGCACCCTGCCGGACCAGAGGACAGTCCGGGCGCCGCTTTCCGGGATTTACGCCAAGGTCATGGAGGCGGGGATCGGCACCCCGGCCATTATTGTTGTGGGCGAAACAGCCTCCTTTGATATGAAATGCGATCTGAAATGCCGTTCTTTTGGTCCCCTGTCCGGATACAGAATCGGCATGGTTGGCACACGGCATTTTACAGACAGTCTTGGACATGCCCTTAAACAGGAGGGAGCGGTTGTCTCACCAATCCTGGAGATGAAAGTGATATCCCATGCAAAATGCCCTGCCATGCAGGAAGCCTACCGAAATCTGGCTTCATACACCTGGCTGATATTCACCAGCACCAATGGTGTGCGCCTGTTCTTCCAGGAAATGCAGCAATCCGGCATGGATTACCGCTTGCTGGGTCATATAAAATTTGCCGTTATCGGCGACGGCACCGGCAGGGAACTGGCGAACTTCGGTTTCCACGCAGACTATATGCCGGATTCCTTCTGTGCCGAGGCTCTGGCCCGGGGACTGGCATCCATCCTTACAGACAGTGACCGCATCCTCATTGCCCGCTCCAAAGGCGGATCACCTGTTCTGACCAGTATACTGGAAAAAGCCGGACTTGTTTACGATGACATTGTTCTTTACCAGGTGGAAGGCAGGCTGGTGCGTGAACAGAGGCAGGCAGATACAGAAGAACCGGGGGATGCCACATTGCCGGCGGAAGAGGGATTTGACTATATCACCTTTGCCAGCGCGTCCGGTGTAAGGGCTTATCTTTCAAGCGGCCTGAATATAAATCCCGGACAAAGGACAGGACAGACAAGGCTGGTATGCATCGGGGACATAACGGCAGGGGAGTTAAAAAAACATGGAATAAAGGCAGATATCACTGCCGGAACATACCATATACAGGGGCTGGTGCAGGCCATTGCAGATGACGCCATATCCCGCGAAGCGGAAGGTTCTGCATCCGTATAACCTGTAGTTATGAAAAATATATAAATAAAGTATAAAAAAAGTGTTAAAATATCATTGATTTCTCTGTGTTAAAGTGGTAAACTTCTTGACATCAAGAGTTTGATACTTGAGAAAAGCAATGACTGGGACATGTCATGGTTTCAGATTCCGACACAGAGAGCAGCCCGGCTGGTGGAAGGGCGCGCGAGAGGAATCATGGCCTCACCCAACAGCTTCTGTTCTGAACCCCTTTCCCGAGAGAAAGGCCAGTAGGGATGGACGGGTTTCTTTCCGTTAACAAAGATTCCGGCTGACTGAGAGCAGCAGGAACTTAAGGGGCTGTCCTTTTACGGGGCGGCAAACAGAGTGGTAACGCGGATTGATTCGTCTCTGCATCGCAAGGTGCAGGGACCTTTTCTTTTTACGGGGCCGGTTATTGTTCTTTTCAGTGCAGGGGGCTTAAGCAGGACGCAGAGGCATTTCCCGGACAAACTCTTTGAAACCTACTTTATATACGTGAGGAGACTTGATGATGAATGGTTTAGTTATGATGCTTTTAGCCGTAGTGGTATTAGGCGGTGCCTATCTGATTTACGGCAGATATCTGGCAAAGAAATGGGGCGTTGACCCCGATGCAAAGACCCCGGCCTATGAGATGGAGGACGGTGTGGACTATGTGCCGGCTGATACCAACGTGGTATTCGGCCACCAGTTTGCCTCCATTGCAGGAGCAGGCCCCATCAACGGACCCATCCAGGCCGCTATGTTTGGCTGGCTGCCCGTTATGCTGTGGATTCTTCTGGGAGGCGTATTCTTCGGCGCGGTTCAGGACTTTGCCGCCATGTATGCTTCCGTCAAGAACAAGGGCCGTTCCATTGGCTACATAATCGAGGTTTATATCGGCAAGCTCGGCAAAAGGCTGTTCCTTTTATTCACCTGGCTGTTCTCCATCCTGGTAGTGGCTGCCTTTGCTGACATTGTGGCAGGCACATTCAATGGTTTTGATGCAGCCACAGGCGAGAGAATCGCTGCTAACGGAGCCGTTGCCACCACATCTCTTTTATTTATTGCATTTGCAGTGGTACTGGGATGCTTCCTGAAGTATGGAAAATGCAGCAAGCTGGTAAATACCCTGGTTGCCATCGGACTTCTTGTTCTGGCTGTCGCCCTTGGACTGGCATTTCCCGTCTATGTGCCCCAGAGCGCATGGCTCATTTTCGTATTCCTGTATGTGATTGTTGCCTGCGTGACTCCTGTATGGGCTCTGCTTCAGCCCAGGGATTATCTGAACAGCTACCTGCTGCTGGCCATGATTATCGGTGCGGTTCTGGGAATATGTGTTTATAATCCGGCCATCAACCTTCCCTCCTTTACATCATTTGTGTTTACAGATGCAAAGGGAAATATTTCCTATCTGTTTCCAACCCTGTTCGTTACAATTGCCTGCGGTGCCGTATCCGGCTTCCATGCGCTTGTATCCTCCGGAACAGCCAGCAAGCAGATTAAAAATGAAAAGAACATGCTGCCGGTATCCTTTGGCGCCATGCTGTTAGAAAGTCTTTTGGCCATTACCGCGTTAATTGCTGTCGGTGCGCTGGCTACCAGTGAAGGCCTTCCAACCGGAACACCTCCACAGGTATTTGCCAAGGCCATTGCCATGTTTCTTACCACATTGGGAATGCCTGATTCCATCAGCTATACACTGATCACGCTGTCCATTTCCGCCTTTGCCCTGACCAGCCTGGATTCCGTGGCGCGTGTGGGACGTATTGCTTTCCAGGAATTTTTTACCAACGACGATATTGACCCGTCAAAGCAGAGTTCCCTGAACAAGGTGCTGACTAACAAATATTTCTCCACCATACTGACCCTGGCTCTCTGCTACGCATTATCCAGGGCAGGTTACGCGAGCATCTGGCCTCTGTTCGGCTCTGCCAACCAGCTGCTTTCCGCACTGGCCCTGATTGCCTGCGCCGTATTCCTGAAAAAAACACACAGACAGGGCGTCATGCTCTGGGGGCCCATGGTTATCATGCTGGGCGTCACCTTTACGGCCCTGAGCCTTAAAATCAAGGACCTTATATCGGCCCTGTCAAGCCAGTTTGTATTCGGCAACGCGCTTCAGCTGGTGTTCGCAGTTCTTCTTCTGATTCTGGGCGTGATTGTTGCCTTTGAAGGCATCCGCAAGCTTTTGGATAAGGATACAGAGGCAGATAAGGCAGCTCCGGGCAAGGGTGTGACTGCGTAGAGGGCGTGACCGCCGCATTGTTTATCTGCAATAAAAGGATGCAAACTCTGTAAAGAGAACATGCATCCTTTTATTGTGTTTTAAACAGAACCCATCCGGGGATGCCGGAAGCGTATTTTTTGGAAAACCGTTCAATTTCTATGTTCATTTTACTTGAAAAGCCAGGACAGGTAATGCATAATGATAAAAGATGAACCTTCTGACTATCTTACTGTAACAGCTTTAGCAATACGGATACGGGTTCAGGAAAGCAGGATTTCACATGAAACACAGATACAAATGGCTCCGCATACTGGCCGCTCTCGTTGTCATGACGTTTTTTGCTGCCGGTATCATGGCTTATCTGATATGGAACGGACGGATTCTCTTAAACAATCCTTCAAAAACACGTTATCCGGTACGGGGGGTGGATGTGTCCCATTATCAGGGCGAAATTGACTGGAAGGTGCTGGGACGGCAGGATATTGATTTTGCTTACATCAAAGCTACAGAGGGCAGTTCCCATGTGGATGAGAAATTTTCTCAGAATTGGTCTGAGTCGGCCCTGTCCGGCCTGGCTGTGGGAGCATACCATTTTTTCAGTTTTGACAGCAGCGGGAAGGACCAGCTGGCGCATTTCATCCAATGTCTGCCTGACAGGGAAGGAATGCTTCCGCCGGCAGTTGACGTGGAGTTTTACGGTGACAAGGCTGCCAATCCTCCAAATCCAGCGGACGTGGAGCAGGAGCTGGGGACCTTGCTGGAAGGACTGGAAGCACAGTACGGGATGGTCCCTGTAATCTATGCTACAGAGGAATCCTGGAACCTGTACATCCGCGGAAGGTTTGACCGGTATCCGCTCTGGATTCGCAACGTGAAAACAAAGCCCCGCACCGAGGGGGAACCATGGCTGCTGTGGCAGTATACCAACCGCCAGCGTCTTGGGGGCTATGAGGGAGACGAGACATTCATTGATATGAATGTGTATTGCGGGAGCCGTGAACAGTGGGAAAACTGGTACGGGAATCGTAATAAATCGTAAGGAGTGCCCAAAGACTTTTCTTACTTCTCCTGCTATACTTTTGACAAAGGCCATTGGCGGGATTATCCCGGTTTGGAAACAGATAAAGGGGCAGGTAAGGAGGAGCAGATATTTTATATGGAACCAACAACAGAAGAAAAAAACGGACAAAACCAGGAGGACAGACAGGATACAGAACCAAACAGCAACAAACCTCATAAGCCGGGAAAGGGCAGATACATGATTGTGTCAGCCCTGATCGGCATACTGGTTTTAGCTGCCGTTCTGGCTGTATTCATGACAAGGAACAAGGAGACCGGCAGCGTAATAGCCGGGATGGATTACCACGAAGCTGCTGTGGATAATAAAATCTATACCTCGTATTCCCAGCATGATACGCGCTGGAGCAGCAATCCTCTGGGCAGTTCAAAGGACACCATGGGAAGTTCCGGATGTCTGACCAGCTGCATCGCCGCATCCCTGACCGCTCAGGGGGTGCACAGTTTTTCGCCGGGGGAACTGAATCAGATTTTCAATGAAAATAAGGTTTATAATGACCGCGGAGCCATTGTGTGGAAGGAACTGGAACAGGCATTGCCCTATGCCAGAGTCCGCCTGGACTGCGGTACCACCAGCGAGAGCATCGACCGCCTGCTGGATGAAAAAATGTATCCCATTGTAAAGGTGAAGCGTAAAAGCGGGGCCGTGCACTGGATTATGCTTACGGGTACGGAAAAGGATACTCTCGATATCACAGCCATGGATCCCATTGACGGTTTCGTCCATATGAGTGATTATGATAACCGTATCTATGGCATCAGGGTGGTAACCGGCAGCGGGAAATCATTGGAAACAACAGGAGATGAGACGGAAGCATCAGGTAAACCCGATGAAGTTTCCGGCACCTTGTCTGGACAGGGACAGGATAAAACCGGTAAAACAGAGGACAGGGATACAGCCCCAGTGACAGGCAGGGCGGAGGAAGGCTTCTGGAAAACAGAGGAAGCCTTTGCACGCAAGGAGATTCAGCCTGTATCCTTAGAAGAACTTGGAAAGGCGCCTGATGCGCAGGGCATAGTATTTTTATCAGCCCTTTCCCAGAATAAATTCCGTCTCTACGGCTATGCAGAACCGGCAGGACATTACAACGGTATTTACATCACGGACTGGGAGGGCAACATGAATTCCTTTCCCTCCATTCCCTATACTTCTCCCCGGTTGATTCTTCCTAAAATGGGATGGGACCAGGAGAACGGCATATTGAAAGCCTCTTTTCATACCATGACCGGCACTTCCTTGTCCAGAGAGCAGTTTTATGCCTTCCTGCGATATGACACAGGACATCTGGAACCATATGAATTCCGGGAAGAGGATTATGAAAAACAGCTGGACCGGCGTCTGTCCTATAAACTCGACAAGGAGAAAAACATGGTCACATTCTACGATGAGTCGGAAAAAATCGTATCCTTACCCTTAGAGGACCTGGACAGCAGCCGCATCCGGGATGTCATTTATACGGATTTTGTGGCCTTTAATCCGAATCAGCCCGTGACAATGGCATTTACCCCTGGTTTTATAATAGAAGGAATGATGGCCCCTCAATACCTGGAGTCGGATGTCCGTCTGGAAGCAGCCATTGATGTCATACGCGATTCGGATTCCAGCGGAGCAGATGTGGTGAAATTCCATATCAAGGACATTGAAAAGGGCGGGGCCTGATTACGGGATTCGATTGCCCTTCACGGCATTTGAAAATATTTTAGATATATAACAGCATTTTACACTCAATTTCCTCAATTTTCCTCAATTTTCCTCAAGGTAAAATTACAGAGTGAATTCGTGATTTCTACAAAACATTGATTTTGCAGCACCTAATTCGCTTCATTTCGGTTTACGAGTGACAAAAATAGAGTTACAATGACCTTACAGGGGCCTGTTTTCATGTGTGCAAGCATGGCAAACAGGCATCTGGGTAAGTGTGCAAGACTAAATTCCACATGCCAAATTTTTGTAGGATTAAATTCGGCAGTGGATTCCGTCTTGATTTTAATTCTATTTTTTAAGTAACGATGGTTTTAAGTGGACTTGGTCGCCAGGTATTTCCTGGAGACATAAAAGTCTGTGTAACCTGTTATTTAAAAGCATCTTAGACAGCCTGAATGGAGTGCAGCCGTTCAGGCTGTCTCTGGCTTCACTGTTGATATGATTCATAAGTACGCAGGCATCTCTCTGCTTATAGTGATCCAGACTCTGGCTTTTGGGAATCACATATCGGATGTATTCATGATTTTTCTCGATACGTCCTTTTTGCCAGGAAGAGTTCGGATTGCAGTAAAAGATTTTGGTGCGAATTTCACCATTTTTATCACACTCCAATCGTTCTGGAAATTGAAATTCCACACCATTATCAGTCAAGATTATAGGGAACAGTTCCTGAAAAACCTTAATACCGAGTTTTTCTGTCAAATAGTCGAAAACTTTTATGACCTGGTCCTGTGATTTCTCTTGCAGCACAAAAATAAGCATAAGGGAACAGTTCCGGAAAAAGATGGTAAGGAAAGCCTGCGTGCTGTTATCCCGGCCGCCTTCTACGGTATCAAGTTCGACAACTGGAATATCAGGATTTTCCTGAATGAATTTTTGAAAATCCTCGTAGGTTCGTCCTATACGGAATTCTTTTGCAGCCAGGCTGACCCTTGTACCAGTTTTTCTTGGCTTGCATTTGTAACGTACCTTGCGGCGTAAATCGATGTTTTTAGCAGTAAAAACACCCTGATCGATATAATTGTAGAGCGTCTTTCTGGAACAAGGAATCTCGTGTCCGTGAAAGGCATAAATGTGCGCCAGTGACTGTCCCTGGGCAAGCAATGGTGAGATAAGCGTATCAAGCATTGCGATATCGGCAGGAGCCTGGTTAATCCCCTGCCTGCATGATACAAGCAGCTCCTGAGAGGATTGATCTGCATTCTGGGCAATGTAGTAGGCCTTTTCCTTATTGCAGGTCCGCTGCCTTGCACAGTGATTGCACACAAAAGGTGCTTTAGATATAGAGGCACATTGAGGCTCCCGGTATTCAGAACACAGATAGCTGCATTTTGAAACCTGCAGCTTTACATCATAGCAGCTCTTACACATCTTTACACAGTCTTTTTTATCGCAAAGGAAACGCAGGGTGCACTCTTTGAAGAGGGCACACCTGGCCGGCTTCTTCGGGTCTTTCTCGCGGGGCTGAAGCGTCCGGTATTTTTTAACTTCCTTTGCAATGGTGCTGGGATGCTTATCTAGTTTTCTTGCAATAGCAGCAAAGGACAAACCGTCATTTAATCCTTTTTCGATGTGAATGCGCTGGCTGGTTGAAAGATGCTTGTGATCATATTCTTTTTTCTTAGGCATAATAATCCTCCTAATGGAGGAATCCACTTACCAAGAGAATCATATCACATTCTGTGTAAGACTGAAATCGTCAATCACGAATTTAGTTGGTGAAACAAGAAGTTAATATTACATTTTAGGTCAATTTTCCTCAATTTCTCTTGACTTGGAGTTGACTTTAAGTTGTAGACTCTCATTACAGCTTAACAACAACATTTCAAGGAGGACAATCATTATGTCTATTGTTTACATGACAAGGGAAATCACGCCGGAAAGTCTGGTCCGGATTTACCGCGCATTGGGTGTCACATTACCCGGCAGCGCAGCAGTAAAAATCTCCACAGGTGAGCCGGGCGGCCGCAATTTCCTGCAGCCGGAGCTTATCAGGAACCTTGTGCAGGAACTTAAGGGCACCATTGTGGAGTGCAACACAGCCTATGAGGGAAAAAGGAACACTTCCAAAGCTCACTGGGAGACCATGCGGGACCATGGGTTCACAGCCATTGCTCCCTGCGATATCCTGGACGAGGAGGGCCATATACCCCTTCCGGTAACAAACGGTCATCATCTGAGGGAAAATTATGTGGGATCCCATCTTCAAAACTATGATTCCATGCTCATGCTTTCTCATTTCAAAGGCCATGCCATGGGAGGCTTTGGCGGGGCTTTAAAGAACATGTCCATTGGTCTGGCATCCTCTTACGGCAAAATATGGATTCATTCTTCCGGCACCAGTACCCGGTTTGAGGATGTATTTACAGCGGACCACGATTCATTCCTGGAATCCATGGCGGACGCGGACCGCTCCGTCATGGACTATATGGGCCGTGAAAATATAGTGTACATCAATGTGGCCAACCGTTTATCCGTGGACTGCGACTGCGACGCCCATCCCCATGACCCGGAGATGGGGGACATCGGTATTTTCGCATCCGTTGATCCTGTGGCCCTGGACCAGGCATGTGTGGATGCAGTATACGCTTCTGAGGATGACGGAAAGGCTGCCCTGATAGAGCGCATAGAATCCCGGAACGGGATACACACGGTGGAGGCAGCCCATTCTCTTGGCCTTGGCAGCCGCAGATATGAGCTCAGATGTATTGATTCACACAAAAACTGATTCATACAAGATTACCGGGTAAAGGAGTTGATGAAGGTTGACTATTGCAGAAGTCAGCAGACAATATGACATATCGGCCGATACACTGCGCTACTATGAACGGATCGGCCTTCTACCCCATGTGGGCCGTACGTCCGGCGGCATCCGCAATTATTCCGAGGATGACTGCCATTGGGTGGAGTATATCAAGTGCATGCGCAGCGCAGGGGTTTCTGTGGAGACATTGCTGGAATATGTGACATTGTTCCATCAGGGAGCTTCCACCATCCAGGCCAGAAAGAACCTCCTTCTGGAACAGCGGGAGCAGATTGCTGCCCGAATCAATGAGCTGAACCAAGTCCTGGCAAGGCTGGACTGGAAACTGGACGGCTACGAGGAACGGATGCTGTCATACGAGGAGCATTTAAAATAAAATTCAACCGGGCATGGAAAAGCCTTATATTATAAGGGTGCAACAGATTATTGCGTGACACCGGAACCAAAAGCAGATAATATGAATTCAGAACAAAGACGATTATAAAATGGTTCCCGGAGGTACCGCTATGAAAAATACAGTAGGAAAGAATATTGTAAAATTGAGAAAGGAACAGGGGATGTCCCAGGAACAGCTGGCCCAAAAGCTTCACGTCACCCGGCAGGCCGTGTCCAATTGGGAAACAGGCAGGAGCCAGCCGGATCTGGATATGCTGGAAGCCCTGGCAAGTGCCTTTGGAACCGATATTCTTGTAGTCATATACGGTCAGATGCCAGCCGGCGAGGATGAGGAAACCAGGTCTGCCGTCAGAAAGCGTCACCTGAAAAAGGCCGTGTTCTGGGGTATCCTGACCCTGGCCTCATACCTCATTCTGACAGCGTTAGGACGGCATCTGGATGTGCTAAAAACCAGGACATACAATTCCATGCCTTATATCCTGCTGCAGACATCCGTCATGCCTCTTATAAGTATGGGATTTGCTGTCAGCCTGATGCATGTGCTGAATGTGGCAGGCACTGTACGGATAACCGAGTCAGCCATAAGAAAAAAACTCCTTGTGGTGGGAGGGCTGTCAGCCGCACTCTACATGCTCTGTATGCTGTGGCTGTTTGTCCCCCTTCCGTTATTCCCGGGAGCCCCCCTGTGGATTTGGCGCATGTCCTTTTCCGTTATCCCCTATATCCTGTTTTTTTCCATAGGACTGCTTCTTTACCTCGGACTGGACCATGACAGCGAATGAAAAACTTTGCCGGGAGACTGGCTGTTTAAACATTATAACAATCCCAGTCACACACGCCGTACATTCCTGATAAGGAGGATACCACATGATAAGCGTCGAATTTCACAACACAGTGGATGATTCCCTGCTGAAGTTTGCAGTCATCCTGTCCCGATACCAGGGGAAATGGCTGTTTTGCCAGCATAGGGATCGGGATACCTACGAGTGTCCCGGAGGCCGCAGGGAAGCAGGGGAAAAGATAGAACACACGGCCCGCAGGGAATTATACGAAGAGACTGGTGCAGTGGGCTTCACCCTGACGCCGTTAAGCGCATATTCGGTCCGTGAGACCGCTGGAGACCCTGATACGCCTGGGATAAGCTACGGAATGCTCTATTACGGCCACATTACAGAGCTGGGCCCCATACCGGAGGGGTATGAGATAGCCCGCACCGCACTGTTTAAAAAACCGCCCGCCAACTGGACCTATCCTGACATCCAGCCTGTCCTTCTCGGATATCTGAAAGCCTGGCTCCGGGAGTCAGGAGATAGCGGGGCCAATGATTTCTGATTGTCACTTCCGGTGTTTCCTGTTATAATGATAGGGAAATACGGAGGTTTGTAAATGATACTGATGAATGAAATACCAGACCGGTTCTGGAGCCTGTTCCGCTCTGTCAACCGGTCTACTTACATAGAGGCACTTCTTAAAATCAACGAGGAGTATGAGTACAGCAATTACTTTCTCAGCAGGGAAGTCTGCATCCAGCTTTTAAGTGAATATTTCTCCCGGAAAAAATATGTTATATGGCAGGATGAGACCGAGGATGACTGGGATGAACTGGAACCGCCTGCCACCAGGGTTCTTAACTGGCTCCTGAGGACCGGCTGGCTCCGCAAGGTGGATGATTACGCCAGCATGACGGTCAACATCGTCATTCCGGATTACGCCGCGGTGATGATTGAGGCATTTTCACGTTTATTAGGCGATGATGAGGATGAGACCCAGGTTTATATCCAGAATGTCTATGCCATTCTATTTTCTCTGAAAAACGACCCCCGCTCCAGCGTCAGCCTGCTAAATACGGCTCTCATAAACACGAAAAAACTGAACAAGTCCCTTCAGGACATGCTGCACAATATGGATAAGTTTTTTGGCAGCCTGCTGGAACAAAAGAATTACGGGACCCTGTTAAAGGAGCACCTGGAAGGATACGTGACGGAAATCGTCAATAAAAAATATCATATATTAAAGACCTCGGACAATTTTTATCTCTACAAGACAGATATAAAATCCTGGATAGCCGCCATGCGGGAGGACAGTTCCTGGATAAATAAAATGTGCGCAAAAAGCGCGGCTTCAACCAGAGGCCAGAAAAAGGCCCCCCTGACAGAATACGATATTGTGGAGAAGCTGGACCAGCTGGAACGCGGGTTCGACGATATAGAACACCGCATCTCCAACATGGACAAGGAGCACTCCCGTTACGTCAAGGCAACTGTCACACGCCTCAACTACCTGTTAAACCAGGAGGACAACATGAAGGGGCTTGTAATCAGGCTTTTAAACCATCTGTCGGAATACGGCTGTCCGGAAGAGGACCTGACAGCTGTAAGCGCCAGGATGAACCTGTCCCAGATGACCATATTGTCAGAAAAATCCCTGTACAAACGGCGTAAGACCAAGGCAGACTTTACAGAACAGTTAAAGGATGAGGAAGAATCCGAGGAGCTGTCCATGGAGGAGGTTCTGAACCTGAACAAGGTCAGGAACCGTTACAGCCAGAAGGAGATTGAAGCCTTTATAGAAGGCAGCATGACAGACGGAAAAATGGTGGTGGACGAACAAACCATACATTCGGACCAGGACTTTGAAAAACTGATACTGGCCTATGACTATTCCACCAGGAGAAAGAGTCCTTATAAGGTGGAAGAGGAAGATTCGGAAATGGTGCACTGCAAAGGTTATACCTATCCGCGGCTGGTATTTGTCAGGAGGACAAGATAGTGGAAAACATGGAATTGGAAAACAGCATGACAGACATCGCGCCGGCGGCCGGATACACCGGAAACGGTGTTCCTTACTACGACAATCTGATGCAGTCGGAACAGATGGAAGTGACGGAAATCATCCGTCTCCTGTGGCGCCAGACCTTTATACTGGAACACAAATATGACAAGCGCACCGGAAGATTCCAGTACAACAGAGACTACCGGGTATGCAGCAAACACCTGGAATTTATGAAGAATTATTTTGCCATCAGCGGAGTGGAGCTGCGCGAAAACAGCCAGATGGGCGTCATGTACATCCAGGGTGAAACTGTGGTGGGAGACAAGCTGCCCCGCCTGGCCACCCTGTATCTGCTGGTGCTGAAGCTGATATACGATGAACAGATGGAAAGCGTTTCCACCAGTGTCAATGTCTATACATCCCTGCGGGAAATCCACGAAAAGCTGGGCAATTACAGGCTGTTCAAGAAGCAGCCCGCTCCCACGGATATCCGCCGGGCAGTGACCCTCCTGAAAAAATACCAGGTCATAGAACCTTTGGACCTGCTGGAGGACTTAAAAAGCGAAAGCCGCATGATTATATATCCCTGCATCAACGTAGTGCTCATGGGAGACGATGTGCGCTGCCTTCTTTCCTCCTTTGAGGATGATTCGGATGAAAGCGGAGTCCAGTTGAAAGCTGATTTGGAGGAGGAAGAACCGGATGCCACGGACGAAATGACGGAGGATGAAATGGCGGAGGATGAAATGTCACAGAATGAAATGTCACAGGATGAGATGACGCAGGATGAAATGACACAGGGTGAAATGACATCTGAGGAAGGAGAACCATGGAACAGAAAATAGCAAACGATCGTTTTCTCGCCCTTTCCAGGATATGCTTGAATAACTGGCACTATATAACCAAAAGGACCCTGTCCTTTAATGATGAAATTAATTTTTTTACCGGACATTCGGGCAGCGGCAAATCCACAGTTATAGACGCCATGCAGATTGTGCTCTATGCCAATACGGACGGCAGGGGTTTCTTCAACAAGGCGGCTGCCGATGACTCTGACCGCAGCCTGATTGAATACTTAAGAGGTATGGTAAATATCGGTGAAAACAACGAGTTTTCCTATCTGCGCAACCAGAATTTTTCCTCCACCATTGTGTTGGAGCTGAAACGAAGCGATACGGGCCAGTGCCAGTGTGTGGGAATTGTCTTTGATGTGGAGACAGCCACCAATGAGATATCCCGCCGTTTCTTCTGGCACAAAGGACCCATGTGGGAAAATGGCTACAGGGGCGGGAAACGGACCATGTCCATCGTGGAAATAGAAGACTATCTTGAGGCGAATTACAGCCGGGAGGATTATTTCCTGACCTCCCACAACGAGCGATTCCGCCGCATACTCTATGATTCCTACCTGGGGGGCCTGGACTCTGAAAAATTCCCCCTTCTCTTCAAGCGGGCCATCCCATTCAGAATGAATATCAAACTGGAGGATTTTGTAAAAGAATACATCTGCATGGAGCAGGATATCCATATCGAGGACATGCAGGAAAGTGTTATGCAGTACGGCCGCATGAGAAAGAAAATAGAGGACACATGTGCGGAAATCCAATCCTTAAAACAGATTGAGGACAGATTCATAAACTATGCTGACAAGGAACAGCAGATCGAAAAATGTTCCTACTTTGTGCAGAAATTGGAGATTCTGCAGCTTCAGTCAGAGGTCCGTACCCTGGCTGACAGGGCAAAGCTGGCAGGAGAGGACCTGAAAAAGCAGGTTCAGGCCAGAAGCTCAGTGGACGAACAGATTGGCGAGCTGACCCGGCAGAGCGACGAGCTGCTGCGCCGTATTGCCTCCACAGGATATGAGGAGCTGAAAAGCCAGCTTAAGAGCCTGAATGAACTGTTGGAACAGCTGGGAAAAAGCGAAGCCAGGTGGCAGCAGACCGCAACCGCCTTAAAGCGCTGGGAGGAAGAGGACATCACCTCCAACCAGACCCTTTGGGATATGGAGGAATTTGAAAACCGCACCATTGACCTGGAGACATTGGAACGACTGAAAAAAAACATGGTATCCATGCGTACAGATACGGAAAAACAGCATCAGGAAACTGCCGCCGCTGTCAGAGAGCTCAAAAAGCAGGAAAAGCAGACAGGAGATGAACTGGAAAAACTTCGTTCCGGCAGCAAAGCCTATCCCAAATACCTGGAAAATGCCAGGAGCTACATCCAGCGCCGCCTTCTGGAGAAAACTGGTAAGAGCGTGGATGTGCATGTGCTGGCCGATCTGCTGGATGTAAAGAGGGATGAGTGGCGCAACGCGGTGGAGGGCTATCTGGGAAACAATAAATTAAATCTGGTGGTAGCTCCTAAATACGCCAGAGCCGCCCTGGAAATCTACGGGGAACTGGATAAAAAGGAATACTTCAATGTGGCTGTGCTGGATACGGAAAAGGCATCCCAGAACCAGCCCCAGGTACAAAAAGGCGCCCTCTCAGAGGAAGTGACTGTGAGGGAGTCCTACTTAAAACCCTATATAGACCTGCTGCTTGGAAAGGTCATCAAGTGCAATACCATAGAAGAATTAAGGGAATGCCGTATCGGCATCACCAGCGGCTGCATGCTCTACCACACCTTCCGCCTGCAGCATATCAACCCGGATAACTACACTAAATTTGCCTATATCGGCAAGGACAGCGTCAGGAGGCGTATCCGTCTTCTGGAGCAGGAACTGGCGAGCCTGGAGGAAAAGAAAAAGCCTTTGGATGAAACGGCCAGGGAGTCCCTAAGAATCCTGGCCCTCCCCTGGCTCTCAGCCGAACCCGCGGAATACATGGACTGGCTGAATGACATAAACAGCTACAAAGCCAAGGAGCGTGAAAAGAAAAAACTGATACAGAAGCTGGAGCTTTTAAAGGAGCAAAATGTAGACCAGTTAGAACGGGACCGCCAGGCGGTTATCACGCTCTGCGACGGTAAAAAGAGGGAGAGGGACAGCCTGAATGTGCTGATCCGTGACAAAGAGCGGGAGATAGAAGGGTGCCGGAATAAGTCCATTGACAGCCAGTCCCTTCTCACGTCAAAGGAACGGGAGTTAAAGCAGAATCCTGACTATGACAACGAACTGTCAGCCTATCTGTCCTCCAGGGATACGGTGCGCTATGACAGGGAAAAGGAAACCTTCATTGCCAGGTGCAGCAAACTGTCTGAGGCCAGGGAAGCAGCTTTTCAGGTGCTTCTGGCCGTCAGGACCAGCTATATCAGGACTTACCCCAACCGCAATTTTACGGTAAACGCCAGAGATAATGCTGCCTATGACCGCCTTTTAAGCGACCTGAAATGCGATAATCTGGAAGAATACAAGCAGAAAGCCACGCAGCAGGCCAAATCCGCGGTAGAACATTTCCGGGATGACTTTATGTATAAAATCCGCAGCGCAATCCGGGAGGCCCTGATACGCAAGGATGAGCTGAACCGCATCATCAGCCGCCTGGATTTCGGAAAGGACAAATACCAGTTTGTTATCGGCCGCAACAAAGGACCTGACGGGCGTTTCTATGATATGTTTATGGATGATTCACTGGACATCAATCCGGCCGACCTCAATTATTCCTATGAAAACCAGATGGACCTGTTTACCATAGAACATGAAAAACAGTATGGGGATTTGATGAATGAACTCATCAGTATTTTCATTCCCCCGGAAAACGCTACCCCGGAGCAGATGGACGAGGCCAGGCGGAATATGGATAAGTATTCAGATTACCGCACCTACCTGTCCTTTGACATGCAGCAGCTTATACAGAATGAAGACGAGGTAATCAAAATACGGCTGAGCAAAATGATTAAGAAGAATTCAGGCGGAGAAGGACAGAACCCGCTGTATGTGGCTCTTCTGGCCAGCTTTGCCCAGGCCTACCGCATCAATCTGCCCTCCAAGGTGGAGCGCAATCCAACCATACGTCTGGTGGTGCTGGACGAAGCATTTTCCAAGATGGACGGGGAGAAGGTGGCCAGCTGTATTGAACTCATCCGCGGCCTTGGGTTCCAGGCCATCATCAGCGCCACCAATGACAAAATCCAGAATTACGTGGAAAACGTGGACAAGACCTTTGTCTTTGCAAATCCCAACAAAAAGTCCATATCCATCCAGGAATTTGAACGGGAGCGCTTTGTTGAGCTGATGCAGGATATAGAAGATGGGGATGAATTCGCGGAAACGTTATAATAACCGTCATTATAAAAAGGGAGGGGAAGCCGTTTATGAATGCACCGCTGGAATGTATTATCCAAAAATACGAGAAGAGTACTGTGGACTGGAAGATCCGAACCGCTCCTTCAGCCCCTCATTGACAAAATCTGCGCTGAAAAACAGGTGATAGAGCAGGAATCCTTCCTGTTTTGAACTTTTATTTATACAAAAAAGTAAAAAAAGTTTGCAAAAAATCTTAAAATGGAATAAAATAGTAAAAATACCACTTTTACAGGAGGAATTTTATAAGAGAAAATCAAACAGTCGAAAGGAGAGGTTTTGCATGATTGAAACAAAGGAATTTATGGACAACTTGAGCCAGTGGTCAGACATTTGTCTGAGCGATGAGAGGATTGATTTGGAACTGTATGAAAAGTACGACGTGAAGCGTGGGCTCCGTGATAAAAACGGAAACGGCGTGGTAGCGGGTCTGACGAAGGTGTCCAAAATCGAAGCCAACAAAGTAGTGGATGGAGTAAAGGTCCCCTGCGAAGGAAAACTATTTTACAGAGGTTATAATATCTATGATTTGATTGGCGGTGTAGTGAGAGAAAACCGATATGGTTTTGAAGAAATTGCATACCTGCTTCTGTTCGGAGAACTTCCTAATGCAGATCAGCTTACAAAATTTAAAGAAAGCCTGGCATTCAGCCGTACACTTCCCACAAATTTTGTCCGTGACGTAGTAATGAAAGCACCGACAAAAGATATGATGATATCCCTAAGCAAGAGTATTCTCACCCTGGCTTCCTATGACGAGAAGGCCTGGGATATTACGGTTCCCAATGTACTCAGACAGTGCATGATGCTCATTAGCGTAATGCCCATGCTGGCTGTGTACGGCTACCATGCCTATAACCATTATGAGAGGGACGGCAGCATGTACATACACCGCCCGGACGAGAATCTCTCTACCGCAGAGAATCTGCTCCGCCTTCTGAGGCCCGACATGAAGTACTCGCAGGTGGAAGCCCATGTACTGGATTTGGCGTTAATCCTGCATATGGAGCATGGCGGCGGCAACAACTCCACCTTCACCACCCATGTGGTTACCTCCTCTGGCACAGATACATATTCTGTCATCTCCGCAGCCCTGGCCTCCTTAAAGGGACCCAAGCACGGCGGAGCCAACATCAAGGTAGTGGAAATGATGCAGGATTTAAGGAGTGAGGTAAAGGATGTCACTGACAGGGATGAGGTGGAATCCTATCTGAAGAAACTGCTTCACAAAGAGGCATTTGACCGCAAAGGCCTTATCTATGGAATGGGCCATGCAGTGTATTCCAAGTCAGATCCGCGTGCCGAGATTTTCAAACGCTTTGTGCGCCAGCTTTCAGAGGAAAAGGGCCGTATGGAGGAATTTGCCCTCTATTCCATGATTGAGGAGCTGGGACCCAAGGTTATTACTGAGGAACGCAGAATCTACAAGGGAGTCAGCGCCAATGTGGACTTCTACAGCGGATTTGTATACAGCATGCTGGATATTCCGGAAGAAATGTTCACGCCCATCTTTGCAATCGCCAGAATCGTGGGATGGAGCGCGCACCGTATTGAGGAATTGATTAATATGGATAAGATTATCCGCCCTGCCTATACAAGCATTATGAAGGAAGAGAATTACAAACCCCTCTGTGACCGATAATAGGAATCATTCCTGAATCTATATATAATCTTTATATGCCCTTTATAAATTCCAATAGTATCTTTATGATATCCGGCGCTATAATAAGTGCAAATATCAAAAGAGAAAGAGCTGCGGATATGGGAAAATATGAATATAATTTTGTGGAAGTTCCATTTGACGGGGATTTGAAAAGTGGTAATGCTGAAACAATTGAGAAGTGTAAAGATATTATCAGGAAGGAATCTGCCCAGGGATGGCGGCTGGTCCAGATTATAAGCCCATCCAGCGAAAAAAGGGTACTTACAAGCAACAGCAATTATGCCATTGTTTTTGAAAGGGAAAACTGAATTGTTTTCCCTTTTTAATTGTGTTAATTCCTTCCGGGATTCAGGGAGTGCCAATATAAAACAAATAAAATTCACTCATTTCCCTTGACTGTACAGTTGGTGGATACCTTATAATCAAATCAGAAACAGAAAGGAGATGAGTTTATGAAAATGAAAGAAGCCGAGGCCCGTACCGGCCTGGACCGGAAAAATATACGTTATTATGAAAGCGAGGAGCTTTTAGCGCCCCGGCGCACAGAGGGAAACCGATACAGGGATTACAGCGAGGACGATATACAGCGTCTGCTGGAAATCCGTTTTCTGCGGCAGCTGGGCATTCCCATCCGGGATATCCGCGGATATTTTGAGGGGCGGCTGAGCGTAAGCGATCTGATGCGCATGCGTCTGGACCGGATTGACGGGGAAATGTCACAGTTAAAGAAGCTTGAACAGATATGTTCCAGACTGGAAGAACAGCAGACGCTGAAACCTTCCATCGTGGAAAGCTGTCTGGAGGAATTCAGCCGTGAAGATGGCAATACCACCTGGCTGGAGGATATAAGAAAAGACTGGAAGATGTTTCAGAAGGAACTCCACTCCCAGTACATCTATTTTGAACCTGAGGGGGAAATCCTGACACCGGAGGACTTTGCGCGGGAGACAGCTCTTTACGCGGCCAGAAGGAATCTGGATTATGAGACGATCCGGCTGGAATTCACCTATGCCCTGGTCCGGCTGGAGGGAATAGCCTATCAGGCATCCTTTACCTTCGGTCCCTGTTTCCGCCTTGGCAGGATTCCTCTTGTGAAGCTGGTGCGGTGCACACCGCCTCCCCGCAGTGTTTCCAAGGGAAAATACATGTTTTTTGTGCTGCTTCCCACCATCCTGATGTTTGGCAGTATCCTGTTCTGCCTCATTGACAGCCAGGTTGGCGCCCGTTTTTCCGGAATATACCGAATTCTTATTATAGGATGCTTTATCGCTGCCATACTGCTGATATCTGTAAACAAAAATGTTTACTATCAATAATTTTCAGGATTGTCAAGTGAAAATGCTTGACAATCCTTTTTCTATCGTGTATGATAGCACAGGTGGTTGAAATGGAAAAGATTGTGGAACAGGGTTTGTTATATGATTTTTATGGAGAACTGCTGACAGAACATCAGCGCAGGGTATACGAGGACGTGGTGTTCGGTGACCTTTCCCCCAGCGAGATAGCGGGAGAGCAGGGAATCAGCCGTCAGGGTGTCCACGATTTGATAAAAAGATGCGACAAGATACTAAAGGATTATGAGGCCAAGCTTCATCTGGTAGCCAAGTTCATTAAAGTCAAGGAGATAGCCGGCGAGCTGGAGCGTCTCTCTGATGAATGCATACGCACCAGGGATATGGCACTCATTGACCAGATTAGGCGGTTGTCCGCAGAAATCACCAGCACGCTTTGATGTGTGATTCATTGAATGCAGTGCAGTCTTAGGAGGATTATTTCATGGCTTTTGAAAGCTTATCCGATAAATTACAAAATGTATTCAAGAACCTTCGCGGTAAAGGCCGTCTTTCAGAAGCCGATGTAAAAGCCGCGCTAAAGGAAGTCAAGATGGCGCTTCTGGAAGCAGATGTAAGCTTCCGTGTGGTTAAACAGTTTATCGGGTCCGTTCAGGAACGGGCGGTGGGCGAGGATGTATTCGGAAGCCTGACACCGGGACAGACTGTCATCAAAATCGTGACCGAAGAGCTGGTAAAGCTCATGGGTTCCGAGACAACCGAGATTTCCTTAAAGCCCTCCAACGAAATCAGCATTATCATGATGGCTGGTCTCCAGGGCGCGGGTAAGACCACGACCACGGCCAAGATTGCAGCAAAGATGAAGGCAAAGGGACGTAAGCCCCTGTTAGCTGCCTGCGATATCTACCGGCCGGCTGCCATAGAGCAGCTGCAGATTAACGGCGACCGGGTAGGTATTCCGGTGTTCTCCATGGGCAACAAAAACAAGCCGGTGGACATTGCCAAGGCGGCCCTGGAACACGCATCCAAGAACGGACTTAACGTGGTTATCCTGGATACAGCGGGACGTCTCCACATTGATGAGACCATGATGGATGAGCTGGTAGAGATAAAGGACAATCTGGATGTCTGCCAGACCATACTGGTGGTGGACGCCATGACCGGCCAGGATGCAGTGAATGTGGCAGGTACATTTAACGATAAGATAGGTATTGACGGTGTCATCCTCACAAAGCTGGATGGCGATACCAGAGGCGGTGCGGCCCTTTCCATCCGCGCAGTCACAGGTAAACCGATTCTATATGTTGGTATGGGCGAGAAGCTGTCTGATCTGGAACAGTTCTACCCGGACAGAATGGCTTCCAGAATCCTGGGAATGGGCGATATCCAGTCCCTGATTGAGAAAGCGGCTGCCGAGGTGGATGAGGAACAGGCCAAGGAGCTGAGCCAGAAGCTGCGCAAGGCGGAATTTGATTACAATGATTTTCTGACCCAGATGCAGCAGATTAAAAAGATGGGCGGTATGGGAAGTATTCTTTCCATGATGCCGGGGATGGGAAACCAGCTGTCCGGTGTGGATATGGATGAAGGTGAAAAATCCATGCACAGAGTAGAGTCCATCATCCTCTCCATGACAAAGGAGGAGAGGGCCAATCCAAACCTCATAAACCCTTCCAGGAAACAGCGCATTGCAAAAGGCGCCGGTGTGGAGGTCAGCGAGGTCAACCGTCTGGTAAAACAGTTTGACCAGATGAAGAAAATGATGAAGCAGATGCCGGGCCTTATGGGCGGCGGCAAGCGAAAAGGCGGATTCGGCGGTCTGGGAGGACTGCTGGGCGGCAAGATGAAGATGCCCTTTTAGGACACAGAAGGCTGATACCACAATCCGCAGACCAGGCTAGTCAAACAGGAATACTCCTGTATGTCTAATATAAGAACAATTCACAAGGAGGTGAAATCACATGGCAGTAAAGATGAGATTAAGAAGAATGGGACAGAAGAAGGCTCCTTTCTATAGAATCGTAGTTGCTGATTCCAGATCCCCAAGGGATGGCAAATTCATCGCGGAAATCGGCACTTATGACCCAACCAGGGAACCAAGTGTCATTAAATTTGACGAGGAAGCAGCTAAGAAGTGGTTAGCAACAGGTGCACAGCCAACTGAGACCGTAGGAAAGCTCTTAAAAATCGCCGGCATTCAGTAGTTGACAATGAGGTGTTAAGATGAAGGAATTAGTCGAAGTGATTGCGAAAGCACTGGTCGATAACCCAGAAGAAGTTGTTGTTACCGAATCAATGAAGGGCGAGGACACCCTGATTGAGCTTAAGGTGTCTCCTGCCGACATGGGCAAGGTCATCGGCAAGCAGGGCAGGATTGCAAAGGCAATCCGTTCCGTTGTCAAGGCCGCTGCATCCAAGGAAGACAAGAAAGTAATCGTTGAGATTCAGTAAGCAGGATTCAGTACGCAGACAATGAAGGACCGCTGGCCGCAGGGCTGGCGGTTCATTTATTGCCCGGGAATATTGTCCCGGAACATTTATCCGTAAAATTACTTATCACAGAAAGGTGACAGGTGTATGGAAAACATGCTGAGAGTGGGAGTCATAACCTCCGCCCACGGAATCAAAGGGGAAGTAAAGGTATTCCCCACCACAGATGACGCCAAGCGTTTCAAAGAGCTGAAGGAAGTCATCCTTGACACAGGAAAAGAGCATATTCCCATGGAAATCGAACATGTGAAATTCTTCAAGAACATGGTCATCCTCAAATTCAGGGGATATGACAATATAAATGAAATAGAAAAATATAAATCCAGGGACCTGCTGATAACCAGGGATCAGGCCGTGGACCTGGAGCCCGATGAATACTTTATCACGGACCTGATTGGACTCGCTGTGGTATCGGACCAGGGCGCGGAGCTGGGAATCCTTAAGGATGTGCTGGAAACAGGGGCCAATGATGTATATGTGGTTGCCATGAAGGACGGAAAGGAACTGATGCTTCCCGCCATCGGTGACTGTATTCTGAATGTGGACCTGGAGCAGGGACGCATGGAGGTCCATGTTCTGGAGGGACTTATGGATTTGTAGTGCCCATAACCTGGTAAGACCCATGGTTCAAAGGCCCATGGTTCTGTAAAAAGAGCTTGTGTTTTATCTGGTTTTGTTGTATATAAAGAGAGGGGATAAACCGTACTGCATCATGTAATGCAGTATTGGGGCGGAAGGCCGCCGGTGCAGCAAGGAAAAGGAATCTGATATGATAACAGAAGACCCGCAGGCTAAGACCCAGTCCGCCTGCTATACGGTTGACATGAAGATGAACCAGGAATCATTATACCATATGGTTTCCGTGGAAAAACACTTGAATCCGTCCGCGCCTCTTTGGGTGTGGCTTACATTCACGGCACTTTTATGGACATGCCGTGCCGGCTGCGTAATTTCCATCCTCCTGCGTATATCCGGCATTTTCCATTCCCTGACCCCTGCCATTATCTTCCTGATTCTGGCGTATCTGGTCCGCACCATGGGGCCGGGCTTTATCCGCAGCGGCCTCTTTTATTCAGACCGTTCCAACCGGATGCAGCTGGACACTGCATGGAAGCGTTTCCTGGTCAAAAATGGGGAACCCCTTACGGTAACCTATGAATTTTACAGGAATTATTTCAGAACATCCGGAGGAAGGGCAGTCCACGCATACAGCCAGATATCCCACATATGCGAGACACAGCGGTGCCTGGTGTTATATACCATGGACCATGGCGGCTATCTTCTGGATAAGAGACAGATGGGCGCTGTCTGCATAAACGGCCTGCGCACGTTCCTTTCCGAACGTTCCGGCAAGTCGGTAAAGTGGATACAGGTCAGGGATTATATATCTGTAAAAAGCAACTGATAAAGCCGGCCCTGGCATCTGAGATTGGGGCCGGCTTTTAGAGATACTTTTTGGCTGAGTACAGACAGAAAGGAACTTAAACATGGCCAACATAACTGTTTTAGACCAAAGCACCATCAATAAAATTGCAGCCGGCGAGGTCATTGAGCGGCCTGCTTCCGTAGTGAAGGAGCTGCTGGAAAATGCCGTTGACGCCCATGCCACCGCCGTAACCGTGGAAATCAAGGACGGCGGCTGTTCCATGATTCGCGTCACCGACAACGGATGGGGCATCCCAAAGGAGGAGATACCCCTGGCATTCCTGCGCCACGCCACAAGCAAAATCAAGACAGTAGAGGATTTATTCACCATTTCCTCCCTGGGTTTCCGCGGCGAGGCCCTGGCCAGCATAGCGGCCGTGGCCCAGGTGGAGCTGATTACAAAGACAGGGGACAGCCTTACCGGTTCCCGGTACCAGATTGAAGGCGGGGTTGAGAAGGGGCTGGAGGAAATAGGCGCCCCTGATGGTACCACCATCATTGCCCGAAACCTGTTTTACAACACGCCTGCGAGGAAGAAATTCCTTAAGACCCCCATGACAGAGGGCGCCCATGTGGCGGCCCTGGTGGAGAAGATTGCCCTTTCCCACCCGGATATTTCTATCCGCTTCATACAGAACAATCAAAATAAGCTCTACACCTCAGGAAACCACAACCTGAAGGACCTGATATATACTGTATTCGGACGGGAGATTGCAGGAAACCTTCTCCCGGTGGAAATCAATGAGGACTGGATTACAGTCACCGGATTTACAGGCAAGCCGGTCATAGCCAGGTCCAACCGGAATTATGAAAATTATTTCATCAATGGCCGTTACATCAAGAGTTCAATTATATCCAAGGCCATTGAGGAGGCATATAAACCCTATATGATGCAGCACAAGTATCCCTTTACCATGCTGCATTTCCATATTGAGCCGGACACCCTGGACGTAAATGTGCATCCCACCAAGATGGAACTGCGCTTTGCCGACGGGGAAAAGGTGTACCATGCAGTGTTAAGGGCTGTCAGCAACGCCCTGGCCCACAAGGAGCTGATCCCCCAGGTCAGCCTGGAGGCAAAACAGGAAAAGGAGGCCAGGCAGCTGGCAGAAAAACTGGCTCCCCGCCCGGAGCCGTTCGAGGTGCGCAGGCGGGAGAACCTAAGCCAGAAAACCTCCGGCAGCCCCGTCCAGGTACAGAACGGCGGCCCGTCCTCCGGCGCCGGTTCAGTTTACACCCAGTCAGCCCCGCCCAGGCCATCCTTTGTCAATGAGCTGATGCCTGACTGGCTGAAGGAGAGAAGAAAGGAACAGGAAAAACGTTCAGTCTCTCCGGCCGCAGTTAATCCCCATCAAACGGAGAACACGGTTTCTGCCGGGAAGGATATTGGAGCCGGCGGGTCAGCTTCCGGCCAGACAGCGCCTGGTCAGACAACTTCCGGCCAGACGGCACCCGGTCAGACAGGCTCCGGCCAGACAATTTCCGGCCAGACAGCGCCCAGTCAGACAGACTCCAGCCAGACAGTCCCCAGTCATCCGGAACCCGGTATGACCGGGAATTCAGACACAACCGGTACCGCTTCTGCCCATGCAGCAGCCGGTACAGCCGGCTGCACTGCCGTGCCGGAACAGCTGGACCTGTTTGACGGCAAGCTTTTGGACCCCAAGGCCAGACTGAAGCACAAGCTTATCGGCCAGCTGTTTGACACCTACTGGATGGTGGAGTACAATGAACAGCTGTTCATCATTGACCAGCATGCTGCCCATGAAAAGGTGCTCTATGAGAATACCATCAAGTCTTTAAAGACAAGGCAGTACGACATGCAGATGGTGGACCCGCCCATTATCCTAACACTGAACATGAACGAAGAACTTCTCCTGGAGAAATATATGGATTATTTCACGGGAATCGGTTTTGAGATAGAACCCTTTGGCGGCAGGGAATACGCGGTGCGCGGCGTACCTGCCAACCTGTTTTCCATTGCCAAGAAGGAACTGCTGACAGAGATGATCGACGGGCTCTCGGAGGATATGTCTGTACATAACCCGGACATCATCTATGAAAAGGTGGCCTCCATGTCCTGCAAGGCAGCTGTCAAGGGACATCATACCATGTCCTTCCAGGAGGCCAATGTGCTCATTGACCAGCTTCTGGACCTGGAAAACCCCTATGCCTGCCCTCACGGCAGGCCTACCATCATCTCCATGAGCAAGTATGAGCTGGAGAAAAAATTCAAACGCATTGTCTGAAAGGAGCTTATAACATATGAAGCAGCCGCTCATTGTCCTCACAGGACCCACGGCAGTGGGAAAGACCGCCCTTTCCATCCGGCTGGCAAAGGCCATTGGCGGGGAGATCGTCAGCGCGGATTCCATGCAGGTATACAGGCATATGGATATCGGCTCTGCCAAGGTGACTCCCGGGGAAATGGACGGGGTTCCCCATTATCTCATTGACGTGCTGGATCCCCGGGACTCCTTTAATGTGGTCACCTTCCAGCAGATGGCAAAGGAGGCTCTGAGGGAGATTTACAGCCACGGCCGCATTCCTGTCATTGCCGGCGGAACCGGGTTTTATATACAGGCCCTGCTGTACGACATTGATTTTAAAGAAAATGAGGACAGCAGCCCTGTCCGCAGGGAACTGGAAGCCCTGGCTGAGAGGGAGGGAGAGAGGGCTCCCCAGCTCCTTCATGCCATGCTCCGTCAGGTGGACCCGGAGGCAGCTGCCCAAATCCATGCCAACAATATAAAACGTGTCATCCGGGCCATTGAATACTTCCGCCAGACAGGGGAGAAGATTTCCCTCCATAACCAGCAGGAGAGGGAAAAGGAATCCCCCTACAATTTCCTCTATTATGTTCTGAACACGGACCGAGCCCTGCTCTATGAGAGAATTGACCGCAGGGTGGACCTGATGATGGAACAGGGACTGGTGGAGGAAGTAAAGGCATTAAAGGATATGGGCTGCCGGAGAGGTCATACCTCCATGCAGGGGCTGGGATATAAGGAGATTCTGGACTATCTGGAGGGCAGATGCAGCCTGGATGAGGCTGTATATATACTGAAACGCGATACAAGACATTTTGCAAAACGCCAGCTGACCTGGTTCAAACGGGAAAGGGATGTGCGTTTTTTGAATCTGCCTGATTTCGGAGGGGATGTCTCAAACGTCCTGAAACAGATATTAGAGGATTGCGCAAAACAGGGAATCGTGCTACAATAACAAACCGGAAAACGGAGGATTAAAAACCAATGGATATAAATGGAATGAACCAGATGTACGAAAGCCTTGGCATCAGCCGGGAAGTCAGGGAGTTTGCGGCTGAGACGGAAAAAGCGCTGAGAGAACGCTTTGAGGCCATTGATGCTGTGGCGGAATACAATCAGATGAAGGTTATCAAGGGAATGCAGGACAACCGTGTCAGCGACATCCACTTTGCAGCCACCACAGGTTACGGTTACAATGACCTGGGACGCGATACGCTGGAGGATGTGTATGCCAGCGTATTCCACGGTGAGAGCGCCCTTGTGCGTCCTCAGCTCATGAGCGGCACACATGCCCTTCATGTGGCCCTGTCAGGCAACCTGCGTCCAGGGGACGAGCTTTTGTCGCCTGTGGGCAAGCCCTATGACACCCTGGAGGAAGTCATAGGAATCAGGGATTCTGTGGGTTCCCTTAAGGAATACGGGGTGGTCTACCGCCAGGTGGACCTGTTTGAGGACGGTTCCTTTGACTATGAGGGCATTGCGGCAGCCATAAATGAAAGGACAAAACTGGTGACCATACAGCGTTCCAAAGGGTATGCCACCCGTCCCACATTGTCTGTGAAGCGGATTGGGGAATTGATTTCCTTCATAAAGAACATAAAACCGGACGTTATCTGCATGGTGGACAACTGCTACGGTGAGTTTGTGGAAACCCTGGAGCCAACCGATGTGGGGGCGGATATGATTGTAGGCTCCCTGATCAAAAATCCCGGCGGCGGGCTGGCTCCCATCGGCGGCTATATCGTGGGCAGAAAGGACTGTATTGAACGGGCATCCTACCGCTTAAGCGCTCCCGGACTGGGCAAGGAGGTAGGCGCCAGCCTGGGGTTAAACCAGCAGCTGTACCAGGGGCTTTTTCTTTCCCCTGTTGTGGTGTCAGGAGCCTTAAAAGGCGCCATATTCGCGGCCAATATTTATGAGCGCCTGGGCTACGGCGTGGTGCCAAACGGCAGTGAATCCCGTCACGACATCATCCAGGCCATCACCTTTGGCACGCCGGAGGGCGTCATATCCTTCTGCAAGGGAATACAGGCAGCCGCGCCTGTGGACAGCTATGTGACACCCGAACCATGGGATATGCCGGGATACGACAGCCCTGTTATTATGGCGGCAGGCGCTTTTGTCCAGGGATCGTCCATCGAGCTCTCGGCTGACGGCCCCATTAAGCCGCCCTATGCCGTATATTTCCAGGGAGGACTGACCTGGTACCACGCCAAGCTGGGAATACTCAAATCATTGCAGCAGCTGTTGGATGACGGGGTTTTGAAAATCTTAAGATGACACCCCAGGAAACTTATGGTAATATATACTAATTAGGCTGAACCCAGGTCCTGCGGCCCAGGGGTTTGGCCTGACTGACCGGAGGGTAAGACACATGCATTACAAGAATTTCTGGATACTTTTAATCATGCTGCTGGCAGGCATTGTCCTGGGAGGCTTTATGGGACAGCTGGCAGAAGGGATTTCCTGGCTGAACTGGCTGAATTTCGGACAATCCTTTGGGCTGGATTCGCCTCTGGTAATTAATTTCGGCATCCTGGTCATCACCTTCGGACTGACCATCAAGATTACCATGGCCAGTATTATCGGCGTGGCAGTGGCACTCATCATTTACCGGTATATATAATTTTCCTGACTTTGTGCTTGGAGAGGTGCGTAGTTAGGAGAGAGATGGAAAGAATAAGAATTAAGGATCTGCCCCACAAGGACCGCCCCTATGAAAAATGTCTGAGTCTGGGTCCGGACAGCCTGTCCGACACAGAGCTTCTGGCAGTCATCCTGCGCACCGGAAGCAGGGAAGGAAACTCCCTGGACCTGGCAGACAGCCTGCTGGCTCTGGGAAGCCCAGGTGACGGCCTGCTGGGCCTTTTGCATCACTCCCTGGATGACTTTACGGGAATCAAGGGAGTGGGTAAGGTAAAGGGGGTCCAGCTGCTTTGTATAGGAGAGCTGTCAAAACGCATCTGGAAGCGGAAGGCCAGCGAGCATACTCTCTATTTTGGCCGTCCGGAGGAAATATCGGACTATTATATGGAAGATATGCGCCATCTGGAGCAGGAGGAAATCCGGGTCATGTTCCTGAATACCAAGCAGGCCATGATTCGTGATCAGATCATGGCCAGAGGAACGGTAAATGCATCTGTCATGACGCCCCGTGAGGTACTCATAGAGGGACTCAGGTGCAGGGCCGTGTCCATGGTGCTGGTTCACAACCATCCCAGCGGAGACCCCACCCCCAGCAGAGCGGACATGCTGCTCACCAAACGCCTGAAGGAAGCAGGGGACCTGGTGGGAATCACACTGATTGATCATATTGTCATCGGAGACAGGCGGTATCTCAGTTTCCGCGAAGAGAATTTAATGTAAGAGGAAGTTTATCCATGGAAACCAAACACAGTAAATATATTCTGGCAGGACTTACGGTGCTGTGCGTACTGCTCATCTGCATCACATCCCTGAAGGACGGCATCATGGAACCCCTGCGCACCGGTGTGGGTTATTTTCTGATTCCCATACAGACAGGAGTCAACGCAGTGGGAACCGGCATCTATAACGAGTTAAAGGATTACGGCAGCTTAAAAGACGCGCTGCGGGAAAATGAGGAGCTGAAGACCCAGATTGTACAGCTCACAGAGGACAATAACCGTCTGCAGGCAGAGCAGTTTGAACTGGACCGCTTAAGGAAGCTCTACGAGCTTGACCAGGATTACATGCAGTATGATAAAATCGGGGCCAGAGTCATTGCCCGTGATTCAGAAAAATGGTTCCAGGTATTCCGCATCAACAAGGGTTCTGCCGACGGAGTGGCCGTGGACATGAACGTGGTTGCCGACGGCGGCCTGGTGGGCATTGTGACGGATGTGGGCGCCAATTACGCCACGGTGCGTTCCATCATTGACGATTCCAGCCGTGTGGGAGCCATGAAGCTGGATTCCTCCTATAACTGTATTGTGGCAGGAGATCTGACCCTCTATGAGGAGGGGCGTCTTAAGCTTACGGATTTTTCAAAGGATGCGGTTCTCAGGGACGGCGATCAGATCGTCACCTCCAACATCAGCACCAAGTTCCTTCCGGGCATCCTGGTTGGATATGCTGCGGATGTCTCCATTGACCCGGACCACCTGACCCAGTCAGGCTATCTGATTCCGGTGGCTGATTTTAATAATCTGCAGGAGGTTCTGATTATTACAGATATCAAAGATACAGGAGAGGCGGCTGCCCAGTGATTCAAGCAAAGATAAAACAGGTTCTTATCAATATATTGTTTATCGTGCTGGCATTTACGGTGCAGAACTGTGTATTTCCCCTGCTCCCGTTTTTGTCGGCAACGCCCAATCTGCTTTTAATCCTTACGTTTTCCTTCGGCTTTATCCATGGGAAGAATGCGGGGATGTTTTACGGCGTTCTTTCAGGCCTTTTACTGGACCTTTTCTACAGCGGGCCTTTTGGCTTTTATACCCTTATCTATATTTATATCGGCTATGCCAACGGCATTTTTACCAAGTACTATTACGAAGACTACATCACCCTTCCGCTGATACTCAGTATTTTCAACGGAATCTGGTACAGCATGTATATATATGTATTCCGTTTCTTAATCCGCGGACGTCTGAATCTTCCTTATTATTTCAGGAACATCATGCTTCCGGAGATTATATTTACTGCAGTTACCACTCTTTTGATTTACAGGCTGTTCCTTTCCGCCAGCAGACGTGTGGAGGATATAGGAAAAAGGAGAGACACAAAACTTGTTTGACGAACTGTTAGAAATTGTAAAAGAATTTTTCAAGAAGCTGTTCAGCTCACGGCTCTTTGCCCTTTCCGTGATATTTACCGTCATGTTTGCCGGGCTGTTAGGCAAGCTGTTCCAGATGCAGATTCTGGACGGAAGTGAATACCAGGAAACCTATATGCAGAGGACGGAAAAAAACGTCACCACACCGGGGTCCAGGGGCAACATCTATGACAGAAACGGCAACAGGCTGGCTTATAATGAGCTGGCTTATTCCGTCACCATACAGGATTTGGGGGATTATCCCAGGCCCAGTTCACGCAACCAGATGCTGTACCGCCTGGTACGGATACTGGACCGCCGCGGTGAGACTGTGGAGGGAAAATTCGAGATTGCCCTTGATCAGAACGGTGAGATGTTCTTCACATCCAGCTCCGATTCGGCCAGAACCCGTTTCTTCCTGAATTTTTACGGTCTTTCCTCCACCGCAAGCCTAAATGACCCAAAGGGCAAATATCCCACCAACATCACAGCCAGGGAGGCCTTTGAGCGCAAGAAGGTGGATTATGAGCTGGATAAGATGAAGGATGAAAAAGGCAATCCCCTGGTCATACCGGACAACATAGCCCTGGGCATGATCAATATTATCTATACCATGAAGCTGACCGAATACCAGAAGTACGAGACCACCACCGTGGCCACCAATATCAGCAATGAGACCATGGTGGAAATCAATGAGAACGCCGCGGACTTAAAGGGCGTTGCGGTGGAGCAGTCCTATGTGCGCAAGTATGAGGACAGCATCTATTTTGCCCCTATCATCGGCTATACCGGCAAGGTTCAGGAGGATCAGCTGTCCGCCCTGAACGAGCAGTGGCACCAGTCCGATGAGGCGGCCGGCCTGCCGGAAGACGCTCCGGACAAGTACGATCTCAACGATATTGTGGGCCGTATCGGAATCGAGAAATCCATGGAGCTGGAGCTTCAGGGAGAAAAGGGCTACTCCAGGATGTATGTGGACAACATGGGGCGTCCCCGTGAAATCATTGAAAAGACGGACGCCAAAGCCGGGGATGATGTGTACCTGACCATTGACAGGGATCTGCAGATTGCTATTTACAAGCTGATAGAGCAGCAGCTGGCCGGTATCATCAGCTACCATCTCCAGTACGATGATTTGGACCCCGACAAGACTTATGACCCTTCCAAAATACCCATTCCTGTAAAGGACGCCTATTACCAGCTGATTAACAACAATGTGCTGTCCCTGATGGATATGTCCCAGGAAGGGGCGTCCGACATTGAAAAACAGATTTACAGCAAATACGAGACATCCAGGGATCAGATACTCGGGGCGATACGCAACGAGCTTCTCAGCTCCCATGCCCTGGCCATGAACGATCTTCCCAAGGACATGGCTACCTATATGAATTATATCTATGCTTATCTGTCTGACGGGTCCGTGGGGATCATACAGAAGGATAAGATTGACCAGTCCTCGCCGGAATACCAGGCGTGGAGGGATGGCACTATCAGCCTGAGGGACTATATTTACAGCGGAATCGCGGGAAACTGGGTGGACACCACCCGTCTGGACGTGACCAGTAAATACTCCGATGCAGACGATATATTCACCCAGCTGGTGGACCATGTCATCGAATCCCTGCGCAGCGACAACAAATTTACAAAGCGCATGTTCCGTTACCTGATTAACGATGAGGTCATAACAGGCCGTGAGCTCTGTCTGGCCCTTTATGCCCAGGGCGTACTGGCATATGACGCCCAGGCCATAGCCGCCCTCCAGATGGGGGATTCCACCTACACCTACCAGTTTATCAAGGAAAAGATATCCAACCTGGAGCTGACGCCGGCGCAGCTGGCTCTTGACCCGTGTACGGCAGGAGTGGTGGTGACGGACGTAAAAACAGGCGAAGTCAGGGCCCTGGTCACATATCCCAGCTATGACAATAACCTGATGTCGGGCAGCGTGGACGCGGCTTACTTCAGCCAGCTCCAGGACGACATGTCCAGACCCCTTTACAACAACGCCACGCAGGCCCAGAAGGCCCCCGGTTCCACCTTTAAGCCCATCACGGCTGTGGCGGCCCTGGAAGAGGGCGTGATAGGACTTCAGGACACCATCGAGTGTACCGGTATATACGATCAGATTTCCAAGCCCATCAAGTGCTGGATCTGGCCCGGACGCCATAACAGCGAGAACATCGAGGAAGGCATACAGAACTCCTGCAACTACTTCTTCGCCGAGCTGGCCCACAGGCTCTGTATGAAGCCGGACGGCACCTATTCGCCGGACCAGGGCCTTGCCACCCTGCGCAAATACGCCACCCTTTTCGGTCTGGATCACACCTCAGGTGTGGAGATTTCCGAGAACGAGCCCCAGATATCATCGGAGGACCCGGAGCGTTCCGCCATGGGACAGGGCACCCATTCCTACACCAATGTCCAGCTTTCCCGCTATGTGGCAGCTCTTGCCAACCGCGGAAATGTATTTGAGCTGAGTCTTTTAGATAAACTTACCGACTCTGACGGCAACCTGATTAAGGACTATACCCCTGCCATCAGCTCCCATGTGGACGCGGCTGACAGTACCTGGGACGCGGTCCAGACCGGTATGCGCCGGGTAATCACGGACAGCTCCGCCAAGAGTATTTTCTCCGACCTCCCTGTGGAGGTGGCAGGCAAAACCGGAACAGCCCAGGAGGACAAGAGCCGTTCCAACCATGCCTTCTTCGTTTCCTTTGCGCCTTACAGTCATCCGGAAATTGCCGTGACTGTAAATATTCCTTACGGATATGCGGGAACTAACGCCGCAACCCTTGGCAAAAAGGTGTACGAGTATTATTATAAATATACCACCCTGGAGCAGATAGAAAGCTCCGGTGCATTAGGTGTATCAAATGTAAATATTGGTGACTAAACCAGCAAAAGAGGTGATTGTATGCGCAATGCAGTTGTAATCAAGAGCAGCAAGGCAGGAATGACTGTCATCCTGGACCCTGAACTGCCCTTTGACGAGCTTTTGGACGCCATCGGGAAAAAGTTCAGTGAGAGCGCCCGTTTCTGGGGTTCGGTCCAGATGACCCTGACCCTGGAGGGCCGGGATCTGACTGCGGCCCAGGAATTTGCAATTGTCGATACGATTACGAAGAACTCACAGATTGAAGTCCTCTGTCTTCTGGACACGGATGCGGAACGGATCGAACGCTGTGAGAAAGCACTGAATGATAAGCTGATGGAACTGAACTCCCAGACAGGGCAGTTCTACCGGGGAACACTGAAGCGCGGAGACTGCCTGGAATCCGAGGCCAGCATCGTGATCATAGGAAATGTGGATCACGGAGCAAGGGTGACGGCCAAGGGCAATGTCATTGTACTGGGAGAACTTAAAGGTACAGTGACAGCCGGCGTGTCCGGCAATCCCCAGGCCGTTGTCATGGCCCTTGACATGGCCCCCCTGCAAATCCGCATCGGGGATATGAGCAGCCGTTTCAACGAGAGAAACAAGCGTCTGGGGCGGGGACCCATGATAGCCCTGGCGGAAGATGGGGCCATTGTTATGCGGTCTTTAAAAAAGTCATTCCTAAACAATATGTTAAATTTTGCTTAATGCCAAAAAAATACTGGTAAATTTACGAAATTTAATGTACAATAGGAAGGTAAAGTAATTTTCAGGAGGATTTCATCATGAGCGAGGTCATTGTGATTACTTCTGGAAAAGGCGGGGTAGGCAAGACGACTACTTCTGCCAATGTGGGAACAGGACTGGCTATCCTGGGTAAGCGGGTAGTGCTGATTGATACAGATATCGGCCTGCGCAACCTGGACGTGGTCATGGGACTGGAGAACCGCATTGTCTACAATCTTGTAGACGTGGTGGAAGGCAACTGCCGTATGAAGCAGGCCCTGATAAGAGACAAAAGATACCCGAACCTATACCTTCTGCCTTCGGCCCAGACACGGGACAAGACATCCGTGAATCCGGAGCAGATGATAAAGCTGGTTGATGACCTGAGGGAAGAATTTGACTACATACTGTTAGATTGTCCCGCAGGCATTGAACAGGGATTTTACAATGCCATAGCCGGTGCTGACAGGGCACTGGTGGTCACAACGCCGGAGGTTTCGGCCATCCGCGATGCAGACCGTATCATCGGGCTGCTGGAACATGCGGAGATAGACGAGATTGACTTGATTGTCAACCGGATCCGGGCCGACATGGTCCGCAGGGGAGACATGATGTCCTTAAGCGATGTGACGGACATTCTGGCAGTAAACATCATCGGAGCAGTGCCCGATGACGAGAACATCGTCATTTCCACCAACCAGGGAGAACCTCTGGTAGGACTGGGCTCTACGGCCGGACAGGCTTATCTTGATATCTGCCGCAGGATACTGGGAGAGAGCATACCTATGACAAATCCCGGTGAGACGGAAACCTTTTTTGCCAGGCTGCGCGGAATACTTAAGAGAGCATAGAAGGGATGGTGTCAAGGTGAGATGGTTCCAGGGGTTTCAAACCAGGCGTTCCGGAGAGACAGCTAAGATGCGGCTAAAGCTTTTGCTGGTATCCGATAAGGCAGGCTGCTCACCGGAGATGATACTGATGATAAAAGATGACGTGATACACGCCATTTCCAAATATATGGAGATAGAAAAGGACAAAGTCCAGATACAGATGGATACAGAGGGCAGTCCCCAAAAGGGCGGCTGCCGGACACTGCCTGTGCTTCATGCCAACATACCGATTCGTTCCATATCGAACAAGGGGCTATATTAAATATGTTTTTGGATTATGATTTCAGACATTTTAATTTTCGGCTGATATTTTATATGATTGTACTCAACGTCATCGGCGTGCTGGTTATCCGCAGCGCTACGAATATGAACGCGGATGCAGTCAACAAGCAGCTTTTAGGAGTGTTCATAGGACTGGCTGTGGCCATTGGTCTTTCCCTGGTGGATTACCACAAAATCCTGAATTTCAGTACCCTCATATACGGCCTGTGTATTGCAAGCCTTGTGGCCGTACTGATTTGGGGCAATGTGGTGAACAACGCCAGGCGTTGGATTGAGGTTCCGGCCATCGGCCAGCTTCAGCCATCAGAGTTTGTTAAGATAGGCCTTATCATAACCTTTTCCTGGTATTTCATGAAATACCAGGAAAAGATTAATCAGGTCAGCACTGTGGCCATAGCAGCCGTACTGTTTGCCATTCCGGCGGCATTGATCTTTGAACAGCCGAATCTGTCTACCTGTCTTGTAATTATGGTAATGGTACTGGGAATCGTATTTGCAAGCGGCATAAGCTATAAGTGGATTGCAGGAACCCTGGCTGTTACCATTCCCGTAATGGCCACCTTTGTCTACCTGCTGCTTCACGGTATGATTCCATTCATAAAGGATTATCAGGCAGGACGTATCCTGGCCTGGTTTTATCCGGACCAGTACGGAGAGGCCCGTTATCAGCAGAACAACTCCATCATTGCCATCGGTTCAGGCCAGCTAAAGGGCAAAGGGCTTTTCAACACCACCATAGCGTCTGTCAAGAACGGTAATTTCCTGTCAGAGGAGCAGACGGACTTCATCTTTGCCGTGATCGGCGAGGAGCTGGGCTTCATCGGCTGTGTGGTGGTTATCGCCTTATTTTTATTAATAATTTATGAATGTCTTATGATGGCTGCACGGGCCAGGGATTTATCCGGCCGCCTTATCTGTGTGGGCATGGCAACACTGATTGCGTTCCAGGCATTTGCCAACATCGCTGTTGCCACAGGCATCTTTCCCAATACAGGACTTCCCCTTCCGTTCATCAGTTTCGGAAGCAGTTCTTTAATCAGTATTTTTATGGGAATAGGGCTGGTGCTCAATGTGGGGCTTCAGAGAGAAACAAGACATATCTAATCCAAGGAGGGTTAATTTAATATGACAATTGGTTTGATTGCACATGACGCAAAAAAGAAACTGATGCAGAATTTCTGCATCGCATACAGAGGAATACTCAGCAAGAACACACTGTATGCAACAGGTACCACCGGCCGCCTGATAGAAGAGGTGGCTAACCTTAATATTCACAAATATCTGGCAGGGCATCTGGGCGGAATGCAGCAGATGGCAGCTCAGATTGAGCACAATGAGATGGATCTGGTCATCTTTTTACGTGACCCGCAGAATCCCAAATCACATGAGCCGGATGTAAACGATGTGGTCCGCCTGTGTGATATCTACAACATTCCCCTTGCCACCAATCTGGCATCTGCCGAACTGCTCATCAAGGCGCTTGACAGGGGCGATATGGAATGGCGAGAGGTAGTCAGGTAATGAAGGCAGTACGGACGCGCAGCTTTCTGTGTGCGCTTCTTCTGGGGGCTGTCGCCCTTTCCACCACGGGCTGTCTTTCAGGCATTAAGGAACCCTACAGCCTGGAAGATCGAATCCCGGTCATGGAGGACAGCCTGTCCCGGACCGTGCGCTATGCAGACGGTTTTGCTTCGGATTTATGTGTAGTGGAGGATGAAGGCAGCTTTGACGAAAATTATGTGACATCGGAGGCAGCTGCCCTTTTTGATGTCAGCGACAGGGAAACACTCTACAGCAAGGAAGCCTTTGAACGGCTGTATCCGGCCAGTATCACCAAGGTTATGACCGCCCTGGTAGCCATAAAAAACGGCGATTTAAACGCCCGGGTAGTTGTGACGGATGATGCTGTTATCACGGAATCCGGGGCAACCCTGTGCGGCATTGAACCGGGCGATACCCTGACATTGGAACAGCTTTTATACGGGCTTATGCTTCCTTCGGGCAATGACGCAGGCGCTGCAATCGCGGTGCACATTGCGGGCAGCATTGACAAGTTCGCTGATATGATGAACCAGGAGGCTGCCAGTCTGGGAGCCACCGGAACTCATTTTGTAAACCCTCACGGGCTTAACGATCCGGACCATTATACCACGGCCTATGACCTGTATCTCATTTTCAATGAGGCCCTCAAATATCCGGTATTCCGGCAGATTGTGGGTACCACATCCTATACGGCCAACTACCACGACAAGGACAGCCAGGCCGTCACCAAGACATGGAAAGGCGGAAACTGGTTCATGACAAGGGAGCGGGAGACGCCGGAAGGCCTGACCGTATTCGGGGGAAAGACAGGCACTACCAACGCAGCCGGCTATTGTCTCATCATGGCTACCAGGGACCAGAATGATAAGGAATATATATCTGTTGTACTGAAATCAGACAGCCGTCCCGGCCTATATGATAACATGACAAATATAATTTCTAAAATCGTCAAATAGTGATTGCGCTTTCTATGAATTTATACTATAATTAGAGTAATCTTAATTGATTTTTTATACAACATATATAACTCAAGGAGGAGATTGGTATGGTTCAGATTATTGCAGGAAAAAAAGGTAAAGGCAAGACCAAACATCTGTTAGATATGGCCAATGCAGCAATCAAGGGGGCCAACGGCACTGTCGTATATCTGGATAAGAGTGCCCAGCATATGTATGAGTTAAACAACAAAATTCGTCTCATTAATGTCAATGAATTCCCACTTACAAACAGCGATGGATTTTTAGGATTTATCTGTGGTATTATCTCTCAGGATCACGATTTGGAGACTATGTACCTGGATAGCTTTTTAAAGCTGTCATGCCTGGAGGGAGCAGACATTTCTGATACATATATGACATTGAAAAATATCGGTGAAAAATACCATATAACCTTTGTGTTAAGTATTTCCATGGACGCTGCGGAGCTTCCTGAGTGTGCTAAGGGCGATGTGATTATTTCATTGTAATGATACATTTTCTGTGATAAAATACAGACAGGACTTATAGGCTGCCAACCTGCTGGGATTAAAATGCCTGGTATGGAGGGCAGCTTTTTGTGAAGTGATGTGTATTTTGTAAAAGGAGGCCGGATTTATGGCCAAAAAGAAAAACAAAAAAGTCATACGTTACCGCAGGCCTCTCAACATCAACGTGGGAATGATTATCTTCTTTATCATTTTTATTTACCTGGTATTCAGCGTTTATACGTATCTGAAACGGGAGAAGATTCAGTTCTATGAGGTAGTGGACGGCGGAATCGTCAATAACCGAATCTACAACGGGCTGATTCTCCGTGAGGAGCAGGTGCGGACAGCAGACCGCTCCGGCTATATCAATTATTATCTGCGTGAGGGAAAACGTGCTTCTGTGGGAAGCCGTATTTATTCTCTGGACGAGACAGGGAACCTGGAGGCGCTGTTAAAAGAGAATGCCGAGGAGGGCAGTTCTCTTTCCGATGACAGCCTGTCGGACCTTAAAAAGCAGCTTACATCCTTTGTCCTGTCCTTTCAGAACCAGGATTTCGGAACCATCTATGACGCCAGAATTTCTCTGGATGCCTCAGTGATGGAATATTCCAGCTTCAGCACCCTGGACCAGTTAGACAAGCTGGCGGAACAGTCCGGGGCTGTCTTTGAACAGGTCCGATCCGATGTATCGGGAGTGGTTTCTTACGGAATTGACTCCTTTGAATCCATGACAACGTCAGACGTGGAGGCTGCTTCCTTTGACCGAAGCACCTACGTCAAGACAGTACATAAATCCGGGGATTTGATTGACAGCGGCTCTCCGGCCTATAAAATTGTTACTTCGGAAAAATGGTCCATTGTTTTTCCGCTGAGCGAAGAGGACGCGGCCCTTTATAATGACAAGACTGTCCTTCGGGTCGTATTCCGCGACTATTCCCTCAGCACACCGGCCGCCTATTCCACCTTTACGGGCAAGGATGGGGCTGCCTACGGGAAACTGGATTTTTCAAAATATATGGAACAGTTTATCTCAGACCGATTCGTGGATTTTGAGATAAAAGTGGATAAGGCTGACGGCCTTAAAATTCCTGTCAGCGCAGTGACGGACAAGAATTTTTACCTCATACCGCTGGAGTACATGACCCAGGGCGGCGATTCCTCGGAGGACGGTTTTTATAAGGAAGTTTATACGGAAAACGGCACATCCATTGTCTTCGTGCCCACTACGGTCTACTATTCGGATGAGGAATTCTATTACGTGGACATGGGAGAGGAAAACGGCTTCAAGGCAGGGGATTATGTGGTCAGGCCCGAATCCTCGGACCGTTACCAGATTGGGAGGACTGCTTCCCTGAAGGGTGTTTACAATATTAATAAAGGCTATACTATTTTCAAACAAATTGATATACTGGATTCCAACAGTGAATATTATACTGTGCGGAAGAACATGAAATACGGCTTGTCCGTGTACGACCACATTGTGTTGGATGCCTCCATGGTGGAGGAAGGACAGCTGCTGTACCAATAAGGGAGGAAAACAATATGATAAAAAATCAGCTGGAAGAAGTAAGAAAGCATATTGAAGATGCCTGCCGCAGGGCGGGAAGAAATCCTGAGGAAGTGACTCTCATCGCAGTCAGCAAAACAAAACCCGTTCCCATGCTTATGGAGGCTTATGATGCCGGGGCCAGGGATTTCGGTGAGAACAAGGTACAGGAAATCCTGAACAAAAAACCGGAGCTTCCGGAGGATATCCGATGGCATATGATTGGTCATCTGCAGCGCAACAAAGTTCATCAGGTCATTGACAAGGCCGTGCTGATTCACTCTGTGGATTCCCTGCGCCTGGCCCAGCAGATTGAGGCCGACGCTGCAAAGCTCGGTCTGGATGTAGACATCCTTTTGGAGGTCAATGTGGCCCGTGAGGAGAGTAAATACGGGTTCCTTATGGAGGAAGTGGAGGATGCCATTATGCAGATTAAGGATTTCCCCCATGTGCATATTAAGGGACTTATGACAATTGCGCCTTTTGTAGATAATCCAGAAGAAAATCGTGGAATTTTTAAAAAATTATTTGAATTTGCTGTTGACATAGGTGGCAAAAACATTGATAATGTTACTATGAGTGTGCTCTCAATGGGAATGACTGGGGATTACGAGGTTGCCATTGAAGAAGGAGCGACCATGGTCAGGGTCGGTACCGGTATTTTCGGTTCACGATAAGGTGTTTCCCCCAGTAAGCACTTCATATAGAGATTGGAGAGTGTAAGATGAGTCTGTTAGGTAAGTTAATGGATACCATGAGATTAAATCCTGATGAGGAAGAGGATGATTACTACCTGGACGATGACTTTGAAGAGGAGGCCCCGCGCAAGGGACTGTTCTCAAAGAAGAATACGGAATATGATGAAGAAGAGGAGCAGGACAAGCCCCGGTTTTTAGGAAGATCCAATCCCAAAGTAGTACCTATGAGACGCAGCATGGAAGTGACGATGATTAAACCCACATCCATGGAGGATTCCAGAGACATCTGTGATTACCTTCTGGCAGGCAAGGCGGTGGTACTGAATATGGAGGGTATACATACAGAAGTGGCTCAGAGAATCATAGATTTTACCTCAGGAGCTACCTATTCCATGAACGGCAATCTTCAGAAGATATCTAATTATATCTTCATTGCAACACCTGATTCCGTGGAACTGTCCGGGGATTTCCAGGACATCCTGGCCGCAGGCAGTGCCATGGGCATGGATGTCTCAGGACTCAATATCCATTTGTAATTAACAAGGAAAAAGAAGCCCCTGTGCAGGGGACAAGTATGCGGCAGACCTGGTGTGTCTGCCGATTTGTTGTATAAAATCAGGAGGACACTGGCATGGCTGACAGGATAAATGTATGCAGGGATGGGAAGGCTATCTACGATATCGTACTGACCCAATCCTTTGACGGTTTAAAGGAGGCAGTATCCTGCCTTCCTGTTAAGGAACACAAAATTTGCATTGTAACGGATTCCAATGTGGCGCCCCTGTATCTGGAGGAGGTGCGCGCTGTTCTGTCCGGATGCTGCAAGGCTGTTTCGGTTTTTACATTCCCGGCCGGGGAGGAAAATAAACATCTGGATACGGTGCGAAACCTGTATGAGCACCTGATTCTGGAGCATTTTGACAGAAAGGATATGCTGGCTGCCCTGGGCGGCGGTGTGGTGGGCGATTTATGCGGTTTCGCAGCCGCCACTTATCTCAGGGGAGTTGACTTTATTCAGATTCCAACCACCTTGCTTTCACAGGTGGATTCCAGCATCGGCGGCAAGACCGGGGTGGATTTTGACGCCTATAAGAACATGGTGGGCGCATTTCATATGCCCAGGCTGGTTTATGCCAACCTGCGCACCCTTTTAACCCTTCCTGAGGAACAGTTCTCCTCAGGCATGGGCGAGGTGGTAAAGCACGGCCTGATTAAGAACCGGGAGTATTACCAGTGGCTGAAGGACAACCGTGAAGGCATTGCTGCCAGGAATCTGGATCTGTGCCAGGCCATGGTTTATGAGAGCTGTATGATTAAGAAGCGTGTGGTGGAAGAGGATCCCACGGAACAGGGAGAAAGAGCTCTTTTGAATTTCGGCCATACCCTGGGCCATGCAGTTGAGAAGCTGGAGAATTTCACCATGCACCACGGCCACTGCGTGGGGCTGGGCTGCATTGGGGCTGCCCGTATCTCCCAGCTCAGAGGCATGCTTACAGAGGAGGAGATGGCGGACATCAGAAATACCTTCCTTTCCTTTGGAATTCCTGACGCTGCGCCGGGTCTTGTGTGGGAGCAGGTCCTTAAAACCACCCAGAGCGATAAAAAGGTTGACGCCGGTGTCATCCGTTTTGTCCTGCTTAAGGCCATTGGACAGGCGTACGTGGACACGACTGTAACGGCTGATGAGATGAGGGCTGGTTTTGATGTGATAGGAGGACAGGCATAATGACAAAACAAAAGCAATCCCTGATTGCCAGCTTCCTCATTGGTTTCGCCATCCTTGTGGGTCTGGACCAGTGGACCAAGGGACTGGTGGTACAATCCTTAAAAGGCCAGAAGCCCTTTGTCATCTGGAACGGGGTATTTGAATTCTATTATTCGGAAAACAGGGGCGCTGCCTTCGGAATGATGCAGGAAAAACAGCTTTTCTTCTTTCTCATTGCGGTCCTTGTGCTGGGAGCCGTGGCTTACCTTATATATAAGATGCCGTCAGACGGAAAATACCGCCCCCTTGCTGTCTGCCTGATGATGATAAGCGCAGGCGCTGTGGGCAATATGATTGATCGGGTCAGCCAGGGATATGTGGTGGATTTCCTGTATTTTAAACTGATTAATTTTCCTATCTTTAATGTGGCCGACTGCTATGTAACCATCGGCGCTGCCTGCCTTGTGTTTTTAATCATGTTTTATTATAAGGACGAGGACATGGCATGTTTCTCATTGAAAAAACAGTAGCATCATACATCAGACAGGAGGAGACACCCCTTTGAAACAGGAATTTTATCCAACGGATATGGAGGACCATGTGCGTATTGATAAATACCTTGCTGAAGCCTGCCCTGATTTAAGCCGCTCCTACATCCAGAAGCTCCTTAAATCAGGGCAGGTCCTGGTTAACGGCCAGGGCGTAAAGGCAAGCTATATCGTGGAGGAAGATGACAGGATTGAGCTGGAAGTGCCGGAGGCCGTGGAGCCGGAAATCGACGCAGAGCCCATGGACCTGGATATTCTCTATGAGGACCAGGACCTTATCCTCATCAACAAGCCTAAAGGAATGGTGGTCCATCCGGCTGCCGGACATTACAGCCATACCCTTGTAAACGGCCTCATGTACCATTGTAAGGACCAGCTGTCCGGTATCAACGGCGTCATGCGGCCGGGCATCGTGCACCGGATCGACATGGATACCACCGGGGTCATCATAGCGTGTAAAAATGATATGGCCCACAGCTCCATCGCTGCCCAGCTCAAGGAACACTCCATTACCCGCAGGTACCAGGCGATTGTCCATGGCGTCATTGCAGAGGATGAGGGGACCGTGGACGCGCCCATTGGCCGCCATCCAGTGGAGCGCAAGAAAATGAGTATCAATTACCAGAACGGCAAGAATGCAGTAACCCATTACAGGGTTCTGAACCGTTTCAGGCAGTACACCCATGTGGAGTGCAGGCTGGAGACAGGCCGCACCCATCAGATTCGCGTCCACATGGCCAGTATCCGCCATCCTCTTTTGGGGGATGCTGTGTACGGGCCTGCCAGGTGTCCCATAAGCGGTCTCTGCGGACAGACACTTCATGCCGGCATCCTGGGGTTCATTCACCCCAGGACCGGAGAATATATGGAATTTTCAGCGCCCCTGCCGGAATACTTTGAAAAACTCCTTCGCACCTTAAGCTGAAACCAGGATGAAAAAGCGCAGTAAAAACATACTTTAATAGACAAGTTGTCACTTTTGTCGCAAAGCTTTATACTATTTTTTACTTTTTTGTACATTTCTATATACTTTTCTGAATTTTTGAGTTATAATACTTAATAGATAAAATATGACTTATGACCTACAGGACAGACAGTGCAGAAAGGGGAATGTAGAATGACAAATAATCTAATTATCACCATTGGCAGGCAGTGTGGCAGCGGCGGCAAGATGATCGGCGAATTACTGGCAGAAAAGATGGGTGTTAAGTGCTACGACAAGGAATTGTTATCCATGGCTGCAAAACACAGCGGACTTTGCGAGGAGCTGTTTGAGAAACACGATGAACGGCCCACCAGCAGTTTCCTCTACTCACTGGTTATGGATTCCTATTCCATGGGCTATACGGCATCGGGATATTCCGATATGCCTATTAACCATAAGATATTCCTTGCTCAGTTTGACACCATCAAAAAGCTGGCGGAAGAGGCCTCCTGCGTCATGGTTGGACGGTGTGCGGATTACGCCCTGGAGGACTACCCCAATGTGGTCAGCGTATTCATCACGGCCAACGACGATGACAAGCTGAAACGCCTTCAGGACCTGTACAAGGTAGACGTGTCCAAGGCAAAGGACATCATGATTAAGACAGACAAACAGCGCGCCAGCTACTATAATTATTACTCCAACAAGAAATGGAGCGATCCGCGCAGCTATGATCTGTGTCTTAACAGCAGTGTCACAGGACCGGAGGGCGCAGTGGATGTCATCCTGAATTTTGCAAAAGTGAAGCAGACGTGGAGGAAACAGAAGTAGTTTCATCGAATTGCATGGAGATATGTCAACATAAGCATCTAAAACAGCAGATGCAGCAACGCCGGCAAAAGCCGGTATTGCTGCATCTGTTTTGATGTCAGTGTAAATCTTTACCCAAATCAATCATATCCTCAGCCATGGCCACCAATTCATCCCTGGTCACAATCTTATTGATGTCCATAAGAATGTAGCGTACGTCCCCGTCAATCCAGGCCAGGGAATTGGCTTCTGCCGTACTATAATACAAGTCTGTCTCCCCATATTTTATAACAGACGCATTGCTTGAAAGGGACTGGCCTGACGCTGGTTCTGCGGACAGGGAAACGGATTTGGAGGTATTATTGTCCTTTTTTATATATTTAAAGCTTATACCTTTCTGTTTGTTGACAGGAGCGCCATTTGAATCAAGATCAAATGATTCCGTAATATTTCCACTGCCAAACAGATAACCGCCAGCCAGGCTTGCAGGCGCCTTTGGCCTGAATCCCACATCCTTTTGCAGGGTATCCCTGTCAGGAAGCGTGGAATATTGATTTTCTTCGGAACTTGAAACACTTACCTTCATTGACGGGGACGCAAAGCAGGGCACGGTGTTTGCCAGACAAATCCCTGTAATCAGCAGTAAAGCAATCTTTCTTTTCATGGCTCGTATCTCCTTTTATTTTTCAGATGCAGTATTCTTTGAATAACCGTTATGGTATGTATCATACCGTATAGTTCTCTAATCCACATCTAAAAATGCCGTATTCCGGAAATTCATGTCAGGAATCCATTCCGGAAAAAAGATGAGCCGTGAGCTGTCACTCCACCGTAACAGATTTGGCCAGGTTGCGGGGCTGATCCACATCCAGATGTTTGCCGATAGAAGCATAATAGGCAATCAGCTGCAGGGCCACTGCAATGGGAAACACGGTGAAGCGGTCTTCCAGGTCCGGTATCCGAAGTTCCATATCAGCCACTCCATCCTCTACCACAGACTGTTTCTTGGCCAGAAGGATGACATAAGCGCCCCGGGCTTTTACCTCACGGATATTGGAAATGGTCTTGGCAAATACATGGTCCTGGGTTGCAATGGCTATGACAGGCACATTGTCATAAATCAGGGCAATGGTTCCGTGCTTCAGTTCACCGGCAGCATACGCCTCTGCGTGGATATAGGAGATTTCCTTAAGCTTAAGGGCTCCTTCCAGGGAAAAGGCGTAATCCAGGCCCCTTCCAATAAAAAAGGTGTCCCTCTCACGAATCAGGTGGCGCACAAAGGACTGGATAAATTCAGACTGTCCAATAACAGTTTCCATGGCCGGTATGACATCCAGCAGATCCGTCATAAATTCCCGTGCCTCATCCTGGCCAAAGGCCCCGCGGACCAGGGCCATGCGGCAGCCAATCATGTAGAGGGCAGCCAGCTGCACGGAATAAGCCTTTGTACTGGCAACAGCAATCTCAGGGCCTGCATGTGTATAAAATACGTAATCGCTTTCCCTGGCAATGGTGGAACCCTTTACATTGACAATGGAGAGGGTGACAGAGCCAAGACTTTTTGCCAGGTTCATGGCGGCCAGCGTGTCAATGGTCTCCCCTGACTGCGAGATGACTATGACCAGGGTGCTGGAATCAATCAGCGGATCCTCGTACTGGAATTCAGATGCAATGGACACGGTGACAGGTATACGGAGCATGGGCTCCATCAGTGCTTTTGCCACCATTCCCGCATGCATGGCCGTACCGCAGGCAATAATCCGCACCTGGGAACACTCTGCCAATATGGAGTCCGGAATACCGTCATCTCTAAAATCCGGCAGACGGTCCAACATCCTTGGAAGAATGGTATTTTTAAGGGCTTCCGGCTGTTCGTGGATTTCCTTGAGCATGAAGTGGGGGTATCCGTTCTTCATGGCCGCGTCCATGTTCCAGCTGACCTCCAGTGTTTCCGGCTCCACACGGTTAAAGTCCATATCATATACACGGACTTTGTATGGCGTCAGGCGCACAATGCAGCCCTCCGGGACCACAAAATACTCCCTGGTATAAGAAATCAGGGCAGTAAGATCCGAGGCTACAAGCGCTCCTGAGTGGGTGTAGGAAGCGACAAGGGGGCTTACCTTCCTTACGGCATATATCTCACCGGGACGGTCCGCAAAAAGGATACAGAAACCATAGGAGCCTTCAAGCGTGCCTGTAAAAGCTGCGATGGCCTTCAGCGGATCCTGGCCGCATCCCCTGTAAGCAGAATCCAGAACAGCCGCAGCTACCTCGCTGTCGGTCTGGGAGACAAGACGGCCTTCCAATCCATATTCCTGCGTTAGCTGGCGGTAATTTTCGATGATTCCATTGTGAATCAGGGTTACCTGTCCGCAGCTGTGGGGATGGGCATTGGCGTCCGTTACACCTCCGTGAGTGGCCCAGCGGGTATGGCCGATTCCGCAGTGGGATATCTCGCAGGTTGATTTTACACATTCCCTAAGGGCGGCTACCTTTCCCACCTTTTTAATGCTCCTGACCTGGGAATCCTGGTTGAAGTAAGCAATACCGGCGCTGTCATATCCTCTGTATTCCAGTCCTGCGAGTCCCTTTAACAATACATCCTTGGCCTCCAAAGGGCCTGTATATCCAATTATTCCACACATAATTTGTTCTGCCTTTCTTTGTTAGTCACAGTTATTTTAACTGCAATTGTTGTTCCTGAAAAAGACAGCAAAAAACCAAGCTGTCTTATACAGGCAGTTTTCAGCATTCCATTTTTTATCCATTTTTACTGATATCATTCATCCGGTCACACTGGCTTTGTTTTGCAGTTACCCGCATATTTTCCAGTATGCAACACGCCCGGACAGCATGGGAGAGCACCCGCCGAAATTCTCGATTCTCTCTCCACCTCGTTAACCTTATAAACGGCAGCAGACGTTCCTGCTGTTCACGTACCCGCTAAAAGGTGCATGGCGCTTAGCTTTGCTATGTGTCTCTATCCCTCCTGTGACAGATTGTGAATATTATAGCTCACTCTATTTTATGCGTCAACCATATTTTGGGTGAGCCGTCCTGCCGGTACCCGGCATAATCCCTGTTTTATGCGCGATTTTAAAGATTCTTTAAGACTTTTGTTCTATTCATTCACCTGCCTGTGTGATATAATGAGGGGCGGTGCAATTATATGATTTATGAATCACAACAGGACGCACAACATGAAAAAAAGCGATTACATACAGGTGATAAAAAAATACAAACAAGAGATTCTGCAGTGTTCGGCTCTGGCCGTGACTGTAGTGTGCGCCTGCACAATGTCCTATATGGCGGGGCGTTACAGCGGGAGACTGAATGCTCCCGCTGCCGGCAGTTCTGAGGGAGGGGCCGTAGAAACCACCTCACAATACATTGATCTGGCTCCGGGTTCGCCTTCCTTTCTCTTTCCGCCAGGTGCGGCCTGCCGGGATGCAACTCCCTCCAATGCGGACATGATGGATTCCCAGGTACTTAACCTGGCCTATCTCTATGAGGATGGGGCAGATTCCACGGATCCGGCTGACAGCTATGCGGGCCGGCTCTATGATCTGCTGGCTTTAAAGGACGCGTCGTGGATATCGGGTCTATATGACCTGTACAATTATACGCCCCAGCAGCTTGCAGCCCTGCTGGGACTTCCGGAGACAGCCGTCACTTCAACGTCCGGCATCATACCGGAGTTCCGGAACATATCCGTGCACTTTGTCAACAGCGAACAACAGGAAACCGGAAGCACTTCCAATGCTAGGGAAATCATTTCTATTATCAATACCCTGCATTACTTCGGCATACTTAAAGATATGAAAACAATGGAGGACTGCGCGGACAAGCTGTGGAACGCTTCACACAAGTACTCTGTGCGCATAGGCGGAATTTATTACTGTGACGGCAGCTGCCTGGACGAAACAGCAGACGGGCGAAAGGACGCGGATGAATCCGGGTCGGAAACAGCTGGCGCAGTAATAGCTGGGTCGGAAGCAGCTGGAGCTGAAGCAGTTGGGGCAGTAATAGCTGGGTCGCAAACAGCTGGTGCTGAAGCAGTTGAAGCAGCAGTAGCTGGGTCGGAAACAACTGGTGCTGAAGCAGTTGAAGCAGCAGTAGCTGAGTCGGAAACAACTGGTGCTGAAGCAGTTGAAGCAGTAGCTGGGTCGGAAACAGCTGGCGCAGAAACCGTTGGAACAGCAGCCGCTGGGACGGAAGCAGTTGAGTCAGGAGCAGCTGGGGGAGAACCAGTTGGCTCAATGGCAGCCAGTGCAGCAGCAGAAGCTGAGACAGCAGCCGTGGCCAGTTTTTCCGATGCGTCATCCATTGTATCCGGGGCTTCTGATGCAGGTCCGGCAGACAGCTCCCGGACCTGTCCGGGCCATGTGGACTGTACGGTACTGGCCGTGGTCAAAGGCACTGCCGAGGCAGACAGTCTATTCCAGGCAGCAGATACACTGGAAGCTGTCAAGGCTTCCGGCTGGACAGGCTGGAATGCGGATACCAGAAACATGGCAGGTGCGCTGCTGGCCCAGGATTGGTCCCAGGTATATGGTCTTTATACAGTTGACTATCCAGTAAAAGGACTTTTGAATTCCCAGGAGATTGAATTATACATGAGTCTGGTTCCGGAAGACGCAAGCCGGCAGCGTAAAGATTTCGTGCGGTATGCCCTTACATCGGTAGGTAAGATTCCTTACTACTGGGGAGGCAAACCATCAGCACCTGGTTATACCGGAAACGGCTTCGGCTCACTGACTGTCCCGGATGAGGACGGCAGGCTTTTGAAGGGACTGGATTGTTCCGGCTGGATCAACTGGGTATACTGGTCGGTCACCGGAAAAGGGCTGGGGGCCCAGAGTACCGGTACACTTTTGGGCTGCGGTTCGCCGGTAGCCAGGGATGAGCTGCTGCCGGGAGACATCTGCATCCGGTTTAATCCCATGGCCCATGTGGTAATATTCCTGGGCTGGACAGCAGAGGGGAATATGCTCTGTATCCAGGAGACCACAGGCAATTCCAATAATGTGGAAGTGGGAACCGTTACAAGTAACTGGGAGAGTTACCGGCGTATTTTGGAATGATTTCCGCATAAGAACCAAATAGATAAAGAGGAGTATAATCATGAATAACAGAGAAAATGACGATGAGCTGGAACGCATGAGGGCACGTGCCAGAAGAGGCAGCGGCAGGCAGGACGGCGGCAGACAGAGCAGCAGGGCATATCCGAGGCCTGTGCAGCCAGCCAGTGAGCGCAGAAGTGCCAGACAATCCTATGACGGCCGCGAGGAGTATGACGAGGAGTACTATTACGGTGAGGATTACGATGTAGAAGAGGACAGGCAGATTGATTTTCCCATGGAAGACTATCTGGACGACGAACCTCCCATGCCCGCCCGCCGGCTTAGGCCCTCTTATGGTTCGTCTGGTTCTGCCGAAGGACGGCGTCAGGCGCAGTCCGCGGGAAACAGAAACGCCCAGGGCAGGAAATCCCGTCAGCCGGGAAGTGCCACCTCTAATCCGGACCGGGCCAGAACAGCACAGTCCGTTTCAAGGAATCAGGGGCGCACCGCAAAAAGGCAGCAGGATACTATGGAAAGGGGCAGGACATCTGCCGGACGACAGCAGGGACAAATGGCAAAACGACGTAAAAAAGGCAGATGGAAGGGGATTCTTTTGCTCCTTCTGGTTGCACTTATAGGGTATGGGGCCTGGCTGTTCCTTCACAAACCTACAGGCTACTGGAATATAGCTGTTTTTGGAGTGGACAGCAGAGATGGCAATACCAAAAACGCACTGGCAGATGTTCAGATGATATGCAGCATTGACAGAGCTACGGGGGAAATCCGCCTTGTCAGTGTTTACAGGGATACATACCTGAAAATCAATTCAGAGGGAACCTATCACAAAATTAATGAGGCATATTTTAAGGGTGGACATAAGCAGGCAGTGTCAGCCCTGGAGGAAAACCTGGATATCAAGATTGATGACTATGCCACCTTTAACTGGAAGTCAGTGGCTGAGGCCATCAACATTCTGGGCGGCATAGACCTGGAAATCACGCCTGCGGAATTTAAGTATATCAACGGCTTCATTACAGAAACCGTCAATTCAACAGGTATTGGTTCCTATCAGCTGGAGCAGGCCGGGATGAACCATTTAGACGGCGTTCAGGCTGTGGCTTACAGCCGTCTGCGTCTCATGGATACGGATTTTCAGAGGACGGAGCGCCAGAGAAAGGTGGTAGAGCTTGCCCTGGCAAAAGCAAAGCAGGCTGACCTCTCAACGCTGACCTCGCTGGCCGGCTACATGGTGCAGGAAATTTCCACCAGCGTAGGAGTAGACGATGTACTGCCTCTGGCAAAGGATATCGGTAAGTATCACATCGGAGAGACTGCCGGTTTCCCATTCTCAAGGCAGACCATGAAAATCGGAAAGATGGACTGCGTGGTGCCTACCACCCTGGAAAGCAATGTAGTCCTTCTTCATCAGTTCCTGTACGGCCAGGAGACGTCCTACAGTCCATCCTCCGCTGTCCGTAAAATCAGCGCCCATATCTCGGAAGAAACAGGGCTTTATGAGGAGGGCAAGGCAGCTCCTTCCGGAGGCGGCTCCTCAGGAGGAAGTTCATCAGGAGATAAGGCGCCTGCCCAGAATGTACCGGCAGAGACCCCTCCGCCCGAAACAACAGTGCCTGTGGAGACAACCCAGGAGAGTACCGGGGAGACGGAAGAGACAGAGGAGACAACCCTGGAGAGTACCGAAGAAACAGAAGAGACCGAAGAAGTGGGGCCGGGCGTATCAGACAAACCCACAAAGGCTCCTGAAAGCACCAAACATACGGATGAGGAACAGGGTCCGGGAAGCAGCGGCCCGGGCGGCAGCGGCGCCGCAGAACCTTCCGGCAGCCATCCCACAAAGGCCCCTGAGACAGAGAAGCCGGGCTCCGGTTCCGCCCCTGGCTCCGAATCTGATTCCGGCAGCAACGGCCCTGGCCCAGGAAGCCAGGACAACGGTCCGGGCCAGGCTCAAAGCGGTACGGACGAGGGCGGCCCAGGCATCTAAAGCAGGTTCCGGTATCTAAAGCAGTACCGGCATCTGAAGCAGTACCGGCATCTGAAGCAGTACCCGGCATCTGAAGCAGTACCCGGCATCTAAAGCAATACCCGGCATCGAAGACCGCCCCGGAACAGAAGCACAGGGGTAAGCATAAAAGAATGGCCTCAGGCATTATTTCAACGCCTGGGGCCATCCTTTTATGCTGCCGTCAAGGATTGCCCGGAACATGCAGTCTTTTATATGAGGATTGTCCTCCTGCAGCCTGTGTATCAGCTCCTTAATATACTGCCGCTTTGTGTATCCGTCCATGGGGCATGGGTTTTTGCATACAGGAAGCTGGTATTTGTTCCGAAACCCTATGACATCTGCCTCTGTGACAAAAATCATGGGACGGATGACAGTCAGGTCCATGCGGTCCAGATAGGTAAGGGGCGAGAAGGAGTGGAACCTTCCCTCATAGAACAGCGACATCATCATGGTCTCGATCACATCATCCCTGTGATGAGCATAGGCAATCTTGTTGCATCCCATCTCCTTGGCCTTTTCATTGAGAGCGCCTTTTCGCATCTTGGCGCAAAGAGAACAGGGGTTGGTTTCCTTGCGGATATCAAAGAGGACCGCGCCAATTTCTGTGGAAATGATTTCATATGGGATCTCAAATTCCCGGCACATGGCCGCCACCGGTTCCAAATCCATATTGCCAAGCCCCAAATCCACCGTAATGGCGCACAGTTCATATTTTTCAGGATAAAACCTCCTCAGATGATGAAGGGCATGGAGCAATGTCAGGCTGTCCTTTCCGCCGGACACTCCTATGGCGATACGGTCACCGTCCTGAATCAGCCCGTATGTATCAAGAGCCTGGCGTGTCAGGCTCAGAAGACGTTGTAATTTCATGTGGGTTCCAACCAATCCTTTCTGGTCTTTTCTGGATCTTTTCTTTATCTGCCGTTCAGCGCCCTGGGTATTTTGTCTTTACAGGAATGCTGCACGGCTTTTTCTATTCTACCTGTCCACACACCTGGTTGTCAAGAAAAGTTAACTATGTTAAAATGGGGGGAGAATAAATTAAGGGTGATGATGAAATGATAACTTATAAATATGTAGTATCTGACAAGCAGGGGCTTCATGCTACCAATGCCATGAGTCTGAGCAGGGCGGCCTCTGAATATGAGAGCCGGATAACCCTTAAAAGCCAAAAGGGTACAGCGGACTGTAAGAATGTCCTTGCTCTCATGAGCTTGGGCGCGCACCAGGGAGAAAGCCTGGAGCTTACGGTGGAAGGGCCTGACGAGGGCCAGGCCTCCGGTTTCTTAAAAGGGCTCATGCGCACTATTTTATAAACATGCCCTGATTGGCGGCCATGATGAAATAAATCCCTTTCCTAACAGCTAGGAAACGGGTTTACCGCAAAATCCCTTCTTGACAGGCTATAGTTAATATCAAAGAACTGCTTTGCAGTTCAAATCTGGAAAGAGGGGTTATTATTATGGCAAGATTAGGTATTTCTATTTATCCGGAGTATTCCACAGAAGAACAGGACATAGCGTATATCAGAAAGGCAGGTAAATTGGGTTACAGGAGGATTTTTACCTGTCTTTTAAGTGTTGGTGAAAAGAACAGGGAGGAAATCATCGGACAGTTTTGCCGCCTGGCTGATGAGGCCCATGCCTGCGGCATGGAAATCATCCCGGATGTAAGCCCTGCTGTATTTTCAAGGCTGGGAACCTCTTATGAGGATCTGTCTGTGTTCCGGGAAATGCATGTGGACGGCATCCGGCTGGACGAGGGTTTTGACGGCATGAAGGAAAGCCTTATGACCTATAATCCACAGGGGCTGAAGCTGGAGCTGAATGCCAGCACCAAGCTGGTGTATGTGGAGAACATCATGGATCACCATCCGGACCGTGAGAAGTTAATTACCTGCCATAACTTTTATCCGCAGGCATACACGGGACTGAGCCTGAAGCATTTTAACAGGTGCAATGACAAGATGAAGTCACTGGGTCTTAAGGTGGCTGCATTTGTATCCAGCAATGCGCCCGGAGCTTATGGTCCATGGCCTTTAAACGAAGGACTCTGCACCCTGGAAATGCACCGCGGCCTTCCTCTGGATTTCCAGGTGCGCCATATGTTTGCCACCGGCATGGTAGATGATGTGCTGATTGCCAATGCCTATGCAACGGACGAGGAGCTCCATGCCTGCGCAGCAGTCAATCCCAGCATCCTTACCTTCGGTATTGAACTGGAAAAGGAGCTGACGGACACAGAGAAGCAGATCCTGGACTATGAGCCAAAGCATGTGGTGAGAGGAGATATGAGCGAATACATGATCCGCTCCACCTGGCCCAGGGTAACATTTGCAGACCAGTCCATTCCGGCTGGCAACACCAGGGACTTAAGGCCGGGCGATGTGGTCATTCTCAATGACGGTTACCTGAAATACAAAGGAGAGCTCCACATCGTCACAAAGGATATGCCCAATGACGGCCGCAAGAACGTGATTGGACATCTGCCGGAGTATGAACATGTACTGTTAGACTATATCGAGCCCTGGAAGGTGTTCGCGTTCCGTATTGTATAAGACTGTAAGAGAAGGAGTTTAACCATGCAGAATAAAAGACAGGAACAGCTGCTTGCCATATTATCAGAGCGGAGGGACTGGATGACCAGCCGGCAGCTGGCCGGCCTTCTGCAGGTGTCGGACCGGACCATCCGCTCCGATGTGGAGGCCATCAATAAGCACACGGACCCGCCGCCCATCGAGTCCAATGTGCGTCAGGGATACAGGCTGTGCGAGGACGCACGGCCTGCCCTGGCGTCAGGGGCAGAGACAAGGGAGGCAGACATTCCCCAGACCCCCGGCGCCCGCTGTGCATACATGATACAAAAGCTGCTGTTTGAGGTGAAGGAGCTGAACCTTACCATGCTCCAGAGCCAGATCTATGTCAGCGGTTATTCCATTGACAATGATTTAAAGCGCATACGAAAGATGCTGGAGCCTTACAGCGGCCTGAAGCTGGTACGGAACAAGGAATGCATCTCCTTAAAGGGAGACGAGGCCAGTAAGCGCCGTTTTTACCGGGATTTACTGGTGGCTGAGGTGCAGGAGAACTTTCTTAACCTGAACACCCTGGCCCATCTCTACAGAAGCTTTAACCTGATTGAGGTCAAGGATATCTTTGTGGATGTGCTGGAGGAATATGACTATTCCATCCATGAGTCCATGTTTCCCATGCTGATTCTCCATGCGGGGACCAGCATTGAACGGATGAACTGCGCCAATTACATCAATATGGAGGAGGGGATGCAGGGGCTGGAGGATACCATTGAGTACCAGATAGCCCAAACCTTCTTTGACCGCATTTCCAAGCGGCTGCACATAACGGTCCACGACGGCGAGGTGGGCATGTTTGCCCTGGTAATCATGGGCAGGCGGGCTTCCAACTATACCAGCGATTTTGTCAATTACAACGGAAAATGGATGAATACCAAGAAGCTGGTGGCTGAGGCCCTGGAACAGGTCTATGCTCTGTTCGGCCTGGATTTCAGGCAGGACGCAGATTTGGTGGCAGGGCTTAAAATGCATTTTCACGGACTCATCGAACGTGTCAAGAACCAGGTGCGGATGGAGGATGTGTTTGTGGAGGAAATCAAGCGCAAATATCCCCTTGTTTTTGAAATGGGAATCTATGTACTGGAGTTTCTGGAGCAGCGGCTGGGACGGCCCATATCAGATGTGGAAAGCTGCTACATCGCCCTTCACCTGGGAGCGGCCAGTGAGCGCATGAATTCCGTGAGAAAGTACAGGGCTGTGATGATTCTGCCCCACAACCAGTCCTTTTCCGACATGTGCGTGAAGAAGATATCCGACATGTTCCGCGAACGTATGGAGGTGGTAAAGGTATTCGGCTATTTTGAGGAGGATGAGGTGTCGGCCCTGGACCCGGATTTGCTTCTCAGCACCTTTCCGCTGGAGCACGGACTGGATGTGGAGACTGTTTCCATCAACCTGTTTGTGGATTCGGAAACAGAATCAAAGATCCTCCAGGCCATTAACCGGCTGGATAAAAAAGGCTTCCGTCTGGAGTTTACATCCCATATCGGGAACCTGATACGAAAAGAGCATTATCACTCCCAGGTAGACATGGACCAGCCGGAAGAAATCATCCGTATGCTGTGCGCGGGCCTGGAAAAAGAGGGCATCGTGGAACCGGAATTCACGGAAGTGGTCTTAAAGAGGGAGCAGATGTCGCCCACCTCCTTTGTGAATACATTTGCCATTCCCCATGCCTTTGGCGCCTTTGCCAGAAATTCCACCATTGCCGTGGCACAGCTTAAGAATCCGGTGAAATGGGGAGCCTTTGAGGTGCGTCTGGTCATGCTTTTCGCCATCAACGAAGGGGATGCCAGAATGATTAAAATTTTCTTTGACTGGGTATCCAATGTGGTAAACCAGCCGGAGGAGCTGGCAAAATTAGTGGCTCCATGCAGCTATGAGGAATTTATTGACAGAATTATGGGTTGATTTTCCTAACAGCTAGGAAATGTCTTTAATGAAAAAAAGTGAATAACTGCCTTATAATTAAGGCAACTTAATAAGAAATGCAGCAAACAGAATGGTTTTGTTGCATTTTCTCGTTTCAAAAACAATAAGGAGGCAGCAAAATGGTAGAGGGATTAGAAATGATTTGCTTCAAGATTATCTCCAATGTGGGAGGCGCGCGTTCCAGCTACATCGAAGCAATCCAGAAAGCAAAGCAGGGAGACTTTGAGGGAGCCAGGGAATGTATAAAGGCAGGCCAGGAGATGTTCCTGGTTGGACATGAGGCCCACTTTGAACTGATTCAGAAGGAAGCACAGGGAGAGCAGGTAGGCGGCTCCATGATTCTGGTTCATGCGGAAGACCAGCTCATGAGCGCGGAAGGCTTTAAAATCATCGCGGAAGAGATGATTGCCAGCTACGAGCGAATCGCTGAACTGGAAAAAAAGCTGGAAAACCGTTAATTCAGACATTGTATTTTACCCATCGGTATAAAACAGGAACAATAAAAGGAAACTATATAGATATCAAGGAGGATTTAATCATGAAACGAGTATATTTATTTTGCAGCGCAGGAATGTCCACCAGTATGCTGGCAAGCAAGATGCAGGACGTAGCCAATTCCCATGACCTTCCCATTGAAGTAGAGGCATTCCCGGACGGAAAGATTGGCCAGATTATTGATGAGAAGCACCCGGATGTGATTCTCTTAGGGCCCCAGGTCAAATACCGCTATGGCGAGATTGTTGAAAAGTACGGCGACAAGGGCATTCCGATTCAGGTTATCGATCAGACGGATTATGGTATGATGAACGGTGAGAAAGTACTGAAATCAGCGATCAAGCTCATGAAAGCAGCAAAATAACAGTCCGGCGCATCATCTTAGCCCGCCTGTGCTAAAACAATCATAGTTGAAATGGGGGAACATGAATCATGCTAAATAAGTTAGAGTCCGTACTCATGCCGCTGGCAGAGAAAATCGGAAAAAATAAATATCTCATTGCCATCCGTGACGGCTTCCTGCTGTCCATGCCGCTGTTAATCGTAGGGTCCTTTTTCCTGCTGGTTGCCAACTTCCCAATACCGGGATGGACGGATTTCTGGGCGCGGTTTTTCGGGGACAACTGGGCATCCTATTTTTCAAAGCCCACTGATGCCACCTTCTCCATCATGGCAGTGCTGGCCGTTATAGGCATTGGCTATTCCTTCGCGGAGCAGATGAACGTAGATAAGCTGTTCGGAGCAGCCATTGCCCTGGTAAGCTGGTTCCTCATCATGCCCTATGAGATTCTTGTGGACGGCGGTTCCAGCGTCACCGGAATTCCGTTAAACTGGGTGGGGTCCAAGGGTATTTTCGTGGGAATCATCGTGGCCTTCCTGTCAGTCCATATTTATGCGTGGGTAAACAAAAAGGGCTGGGTTATCAAAATGCCTGACGGCGTTCCTCCTACAGTATCAAAGTCATTCTCGGCCCTGATTCCCGCAGGTGTGTCCATACTGGTATTCTTTATCATGAATATCGTGTTTGCAATGACGCCTTATAAAAACGCATTTAACTTCATCTTTACAATTTTACAGACACCGCTTTTAAAGCTGGGCAATACACTTCCGGCCATGGTAATCGCATATATATTCCTTCACTTCTTCTGGTTCTTTGGAGTGAACGGCGGTTCCGTTGTAGGCGCTGTGTTCAATCCCATCCTTCAGACACTGTCCGCCGACAACCTGGCTGCATTCCAGGCAGGCCAGCCGCTGCCCAATATTATTTCCCAGCAGTTCCAGGATTTGTTCGCAACCTTTGGAGGATGCGGTTCCACATTGTCGCTGCTCATTGCAATGCTTTTATTCTGCCACTCCAAACGTATCAAGGAATTAGGCAAACTGGCGTTTATACCCGGCGTATTCGGCATCAATGAACCTCTTGTATTCGGCCTTCCCATTGTGCTGAACCCAATGATTCTCATTCCCTTCATGCTGGTGCCCACTATAAACATCGTAATTTCTTATTTCTGCATGAGCATTGGTCTGGTTCCCCTCTGTACAGGCGTCGCCATTCCATGGACCATGCCCGTGGTACTGTCCGGATTCCTGGCAACAGGATGGCAGGGAGCTGTACTGCAGCTGCTTCTTCTCATACTGGGAGTATTCATCTATATGCCGTTTATTAAGATGATGGATAAGCAGTATCTGGAAGATGAGGCCAAGGCTTCTGACAAATCAGATGACGATGACATTGACTTTGACGACCTTTCCTTTGACGACCTGTAGGCCGGCTGCCTTTGACGGTCCGTCCATCCTTTGACAATCCCTGTGGGGATACAAGAATATGAGGTGAAGATAATGAAAATTATTATGATATACGACCAGATACAGTCCGGTCTTGGAACAAAAGATGACACAATGGTTCCCCTTACAGGCAAAAAGGAGCCTATTGGTCCCGCAGTTATGATGGAGCCCTTCTTAAAGGAGGTGGACGGCCATGTGACAGCCTGCCTGTGCTGCGGCAACGGAACCTTCTTAGCTGACCCGGAGGAGGTCAGCCGCAAGCTCTGCGCCATGGTAAACAAGCTGCAGCCGGATGTGGTTATGTGCGGCCCTGCCTTTAACTTCGCTGACTATGCGGGCATGTGCGCCAAGGTGGCATGCGACATCAACGCTACCACAAAGGCAAAGGCATTTGCAGCCATGTCTGTTGAGAACAAGGATACCATCGCCGCCTACAAGGATAAGGTGGCCATTGTGGAAACTCCAAAGAAGGGCGGAATGGGACTAAACGATGCGCTTAAGAACATGTGCGCACTGGCAAAGGCACTGGCTGACGGCAGCGATACAGCGGAACTGGAACATAAATTCTGTTTCAAATAGAGGAGGATATATAGGATGTGGGGTATGATTGCAACCTGGCGCATGGCAGTGGAAGGAATTACTAAGGGCGCCGAAATGCTGAAGGACGGCGGGGACGCAGGAGATGCCATCGAGTCTGCTATCCGGGAAGTGGAGGATTTTCCTTACTATAAATCTGTGGGCTACGGCGGGCTTCCCAATGAGGAGATGGAGGTGGAGATGGATGCCGCCTTTATGGACGGCAATACCCTGGATATAGGCGCTGTTGCGGCCATCAGGGACTTTGCCAATCCTGTGTCCATTGCCAGACGTCTGAGCCGTGAAAAGGTCAACAGCCTGCTGGTGGCGGAGGGTGCTGAAAAATTCGCCCACAAGGAGGGATTTGAGCGCAAAAATATGCTGACGGACCGGGCAAAGGCCCATTACAGAAAGCGTTTAAAGGAAATGTCCGCCCAGGCGGCCCTCCAGGAAGCCTCAGGAAAGCTTAAGCCATACTCAGGCCACGATACCGTGGGCATGGCCTGCCTGGACATGAGCGGCAAAATGACAGCTGCCACCTCCACCAGCGGTCTCTTTATGAAGAAAAAAGGCAGAGTAGGAGACTCTCCCATATCCGGATCCGGTTTCTATGCTGACAGCAAAAAAGGCGCTGCCAGTGCCACGGGCCTGGGCGAGGACCTGATGAAGGGCTGTATTTCCTATGAAATCGTCCGTCTCATGGGGGAGGGTATGCATCCCCAAAAAGCCTGTGAGACCGCCGTGGCCCGCCTGGACGCAGAGCTTAAGGAACGCAGGGGCGAGGCGGGGGATTTATCCCTTATAGCCATGAACCCAAAGGGGGAGTGGGGCGTAGCCACCAACATAGAGGGATTTTCCTTTGCCGTTGTCACAGAGGCCATGGAACCAACCGTGTATCTGGTGACCCGCCGGGAGGACGGCCGCTGTACCTACGAAAAGGCATCGGATGAGTGGATGGAAAACTATATGAAGACGCGCATGGCGCCCATTGAGGAATAGGAATATGGATGAACAGAATCAGATTGACAGAATGCTTCTGGACTATATCGACGAAAACCGGGACCGGCTGGTTGAGCATGTTCGTCAGATGGTGCGTATTGACAGCGTGGAAAGGGAGGCCCAGGATGGGGCTCCCTTTGGTCCCGGTGTAAAGAAGGCCCTGGACCTGGCGCTATCCATCAGCAGGGATATGGGCTTTGAGACTGTGGATTTGGACGGATACATCGGATACGCATTCTATGGCAGGGGAGAATACTATGTCTGCGCCATGGGGCATGTGGACGTGGTGCCGGCCGGAGAGGGCTGGAAGGAGCCGCCTTTTAACGGCCATATGGCAAACGGAGTCATATACAGCAGGGGAGTATTGGACAATAAAGGGCCAGTCATGGCATGCCTCTACGGCCTGGCCGCTGTCAGGGCGCTGGGGCTTCCCCTCAGGCATCCGGTACGCATCATCTTCGGATGTGACGAGGAAACGGGTTTTGAGGATCTCAGATACTATCTGTCAAAAGAAAAGCCTCCTGTTTACGGATTTACGCCGGACTGCAAATATCCTGTGGTATACAGTGAGCGGGGAAGGGCAGTGGTGCGCATCACCGGCACAAGGGAATACCTGGGTACATTTTTCGACTTTGTAAACAAATATTTTATCGGAGCAGGCAATACAGGCGACCGATTGGGTATTGACTATTACCATGAAGAATATGGTATGATGGAGATGCGCGGTTACAGACTGGGACTAGATCCCGTCTGGAAGGCCGGTCAAGGGAACATCCGCCGTGAAAATGCCGGAAACAAAAACACAGAAGTAAGTGCCGGAAACGGAAACGCGGCAAACACGGTATACTTTGAGGCTACCTTAAGCTATCCGGGCGGTATCACCATCCGGGAAATCATGAAGCCCATAACGGAAAAGGCAGAGAGCTGCGGTCTGAAGGCAGAGCTGGTACAAAATTATGATCCTGTGGTTTTTGCCAAGGATACGCCTATGGTAAAAGCCATGCAGGACAGCTATGAGCGGGTCACCGGCATGAACGGCACTCCCGTAACCACAACCGGCGGAACCTATGCCAAGGCCATGCCCGGTATCGTCCCATTCGGTCCCAGCTTTCCCGGCCAAAAGGGAATCAGCCACAATCCAAATGAGTGGATGACCGTGGACGACCTGGTAACCAACGCAAAAATATATGCACTGGCTCTGTACCGTCTGGCACAGCTTTAGGCTTTTTGCCGGTACTGTGCCGGCGGACAGGAAGAAGGAGAGGTTTTTATATGTTGGAGATATGCTGCGGCAGCTACTATGATGCCATGCAGGCTGCGTCCGGAGGAGCCGGACGGATTGAACTGAACTGTGCCCTGCACCTGGGCGGGCTTACGCCCTCCCTGGCATCCCTGGAACTGGTGAAGGAGCACTGCAATGTGAAGGTAATTGCCATGGTCCGGCCCAGAGGTGGCGGATTCTGTTACAGTGAAGAGGATTTTAATGTGATGCTCAGGGAATGCGAACATCTGGTCCGCCATGGAGCGGACGGCATTGCCTTTGGCTGTCTGAGGGAAGATGCCTCCATTGACAGGGAGAGGAATGCCCGAATGATTTCCATTATCCACAGCCATGGAAAGGAAGCTGTATTCCACCGGGCCTTTGACTGCACCTCCAACCCCTATGAGTCCATTGAGACACTGATTGAGCTGGGAGCGGACCGTCTTTTGACCAGCGGACTGAAGCCAAAGGCCGTCGAGGGAAAGGCTCTGCTTGGCGCCCTTCAGTCGTCTTATGGAAACAGCATAGAAATCCTGGCCGGAAGCGGCATCAATGCCTCCAATGCCAGAACGCTCATGGAAGAGACCGGAATAAGGCAGGTTCACAGCTCCTGCAAGGACTGGATGACAGACCCCACCACCACTTCCCACGGGGTGACCTACGGCTTTGCAGAGCCGCCCCATGAAAACTGCTATGACGTGGTGTCAGAGACACTGGTCCGTAAGCTTCTGGACAGCCTTGGGGAGTTGGGGAGATAGGCCATGATAGCAAAATACAAAAAGAACATACTGGTGAGAAGGCTCATAACCATCCTGGCTGTCGTGGCGTCCGCCCTGCTGCAGACCTATGTGATCCAGGCATTTATACGGCCGGCCAACCTTCTGTCCAGCGGATTTACCGGTGTGGCTATCCTCATTGACAGGATTGCCTCCCTCTACGGGCACAATATTTCCACCTCCCTGGGAATGCTGGTCCTCAATATACCGGTGGCCATCCTCTGCAGCAGGAGCATAAGCATGCGTTTTACCTTTTATTCCATGCTGCAGGTGTTCCTGGCCAGCTTTTTTCTCAAAATATGCAGCTTTCAGCCCCTGTTCAACGACGTGCTGCTGGATGTGGTTTTCGGCGGTTTTCTGTACGGGCTGTCCATTGCCATTGCCTTAAGGGGAAATGCCTCCACAGGCGGCACGGACTTCATAGCCCTGTATGTTTCCAATAAGACAGGAAGGTCCATATGGGAATATGTATTTGCAGGCAACTGCGTGATTCTCTGCATCTTCGGATACATGTTCGGATGGCTGTACGCAGGATATTCCATCCTGTTCCAGTTCGTATCCACCAAAGCCATCTCTGCCTTCCATCACAGGTATGAACGGGTTACACTGCAGATTACCACCACCAAGGCGCCGGAAATCATAAACCAGTACGTCAAACAGTACAGACACGGCATATCCTGTGTGGACGCGGTGGGAGGTTACAGTCACAAGAAAATGTATCTGCTTCACACCGTGGTGTCCTCCTATGAGGTGAACGACATTGTGCATCTCATGCGGGAGCAGGATCCCCATGTCATTGTCAATATGATTAAAACGGAAAACTTTTACGGCGGATTTTATCAGGCGCCTATTGATTAGTGCTGCTGTTCGGCGCGGGGCGTATGGGATGGGGATGGGGGTGGGGTGGAATCAGGCTGCAAAACCTTCGGCAGTTGACATAACATTTTTATGTCAACTTTTTCTTTCATCCGGGTCATTGTCAGGATGACCGGAGGTTTTCACTTCCAATATATACTTCGGAAAAATTAAGATATATGAAAGGGATGTTAAGTTGATACTTACATCCTTTTTGTTTACAATAAAACCAGACATAACCGTTGGAGATGACGGATTTTATATGGATTACATGAGGGAGGATTTTAAATTGAGGAATTCAGGAAAAATACTTTGCATCACAAGTCTGCTGGGGCTACTGGTTCTGTCCGGCTGCGGCCGGAAGTCAGAGCCTGCTGCGGGGATCGGGGCGGATGGAGCTGCTGTTGAGGCAGAAGGAACAGCGTCTGCCGGAGCGGATGAGGGCAGGGCGGATGAGGAGATTCATATTTATTCCGACACCCGGGCAGGGGCTACTGCCGGTGATGAAACTGCACCGGCTGCAAACGGCGGCGCAGCCATCATCCAGGACCAATCCTTTGACGTGGAACTGGACAGCTGGGGTAAGGTACGGTTTGTGTCCTGCGAACCGGAGGATACCCTTGACACACCCCATTTTTATCTCATGAAGGACAACCAGGTCCTCTATACCTTTCCCTGGGAAGACCGCACCGGAACTCCCGGCGTCTTTGACAGCGTCCGTTTTGTATCCTTTCCGGATATAGACAAGGACGGAAAAAAGGATGTGGTCATTGGTGTTGGAAAAATATTCCAGAATACAGACAGTTCCATCCCCTACAGTGTCATATCCATTTATCTGAACCGGGGGCATGGTTTCGATACGGCTGATTCACTGACCAGCCGGGTAAACGAGGCCGTCATGTACAAAGAAGCAGAGTATAAGGATGTCTCTGCCCTGATAGGGCAATTTATGGAGGAGTCTTTAGACAGCATGGAGGAGTCCTCAGACAGCATAAAAGCAGCGGAACCACCGGCAAAAGAGAGCATAAGTGAGGCCCGTGTTGTTTCTGAGGAAATCATCCGTCAGGCCGCCGGTTCCTGGACCCTGAACGGGCCGAAAACAGATGCCGGACTACGGCAGCATGGCTCTCTGCTGGAAATGTTCGGAACCGGCCTGCATATGGGCAACGGCCTGGAAATCAGCGATAACGGAGAGATTGAGTATTATATCGGCATCGGAACCGGCGGAGAGGGGCAGTGTACGGAGACAGGCGGATCTGCTGAAACAGGTAGTTCCATTACTGCCTCCATCACGCCCTATGAGGACCATGGGAACAGTCAAAACAGCCTGACGCTCCACCTGATAACGGAGGATGACACAGAATATCTGACCATGGAATATGACGGCGAGATACTGTACTGGAACAGATAGCTGCAAGGTAAAAACCTAATATCCAGACACTGTTTTACAAAGAATTTACTAAATGTGCCTCTTGGAATTTACATGGATTTTATATAATAAAAGCATAAAATAAAATCCGGGAGGCATGCGGTATGAAATCATTTAACATTATAAAAGAATATTGGCGTCTGGCAATTCTGGGGCTGGCCTATACAGCCGTGTTCGCCGCCGCCGTTACAGTTATAATATTACAGTTATAATCAGATAGTCAAAAGCAGCCGTCATAACCGGCTGCTTTTTTGAATCCTGTTCTGTTTATACTGCCAATTTCTATACTGCAAATTTCGCAAGTCTGTTTTTTATATCCCAGGATCCATCCTCATCAATGTGAAGAATCAGCTCCACTGTGCGGGATACCGCCAGGTAAAGAACTCCCAGAACGGACTTGGCGTCTACCATACGGCTGCCATATTTAATATCTGCATCACAGTCATAATGGCTCAGCGTATTCACAAAATCTACCACCTGTTCCGGCTGTTCAAACTTAACTAACATACTTGTCATAATCTTACACTCCTTTGCATATCACCGGCTTCTGTTTCCTGCCGGATTTGTCATATGGTGTTGTTATAAGTATAGGAGCCCTGCATGGATTTTTCCATGGTAAGATCTTTGGATTTCCTGTAATATTTCACGTTTTTTGACTGATTTAAGGAAAACACAGGATGTAAAATGATAAATTGATGTTAAATCCGCACTCCGTCAAACGGCAATACCAGGGTTACAGCCAGATATACGCCCGGAGCGCAGCCGCTCCCAACATGACTAATAACATAATTCCCAAACCCGCCATATCACTCCAGAATTCCTTCTTCATATCAATACGCCTCCTTAATATATCAAATCACTTCTTTGAATGACATGATAGTAGCACCATACGGTTTAAAGATTCCATATCCAAATCATGAGGTAAATATAAAGATTTCATGAGGAAGGTTTTAAATCCCCGGCAGAACCCGTCAGGCCCAATGTGTAAATACGTACCGTGAAATCTGCAAAAGTGAAAAACAGCCCAAATGATTACGAAATGTGAAAAAAGTGTGAAATTAGCACTCGACTCTTGACTTTGCTAACAACGCGTGTTATATTACATATAGAACAAATAGAGAAGGGAATGTAAGAGGAGATGAGATAAGTTTTACAGTTTCCTTCCTATGCGGTTCCAGTACAATATATAACAACCTCATAGATTATTAAATAAAGGAGAGATGACATATGTTGATGCCTAGTATTTTTGGAGAAAACTTATTGGATGACTTTTTTGATTACTCATTCGGCAGCCACAAGACATTCGATATGATGAATACCGATATCAGGGATACTGAAAATGGCTATGAGATAACCATGAACATGCCGGGTGTCAGGAAAGAGGATGTAAAGGCGGAACTCAAGGACGGCTATCTGACCATACAGGCCACAACAGATTCCAGCAGGGATGAAAAGGATTCCAACGGAACCTACATCCGCAGGGAGCGCTACTGCGGATCCTGCAGCAGAAGTTTCTATGTAGGTGACGCAGTGACCCAGGAGGACATCAAGGCCAAATTCGAGGACGGTACCCTGAAGATGCTGGTTCCCAAGAAAGAAGCCAAACCGGCCGTGGAGGAGAAAAAGTATATTGCAATCGAAGGTTAAACTCAAATATGACTTACAGACCTGACCATACATGGCTCCCAGAACTGTTTCCGGGAGCCGTATAAAAAACAGAGGAGGAATGACGTATGTTAATGCCCAGTATTTTTGGTGAAAATATGTTTGATGAGTTTTTCAGGGATCCATTTTTTGACAGCAGGGATATGAAGAAGCTGGAGAAGAAATTATATGGACGCAGAGGCAAAAACCTGATGAAAACCGATATCCGTGAATCAGATACAGGATATGAACTGGAAATGGATCTGCCGGGATTTAGAAAGGACGAAATCAGGGCATCCCTCAGGGACGGATACCTGACCATCAGTGCTGCCAAGGGACTGGATAAGGACGAGCAGGAGAAGACGAGCGGCAGATATATCCGTCAGGAGCGTTATGCCGGCGCCTGCGAAAGAAGCTTTTATGTGGGCAAGGATATGACGGAAGATGATATAAAGGGCGAATTCAAGCACGGTATCCTGAGACTGTCCATTCCAAAGAAGGAAGCGAAACCTCTTGCAGAGGAAAAGAAATATATCTCCATTGAAGGATAAACCCGGTATAACATAACAGAACCCCGCAGTGGCGGTGATGCAGCATCACATCATCAAAACCGCGGGGTTCCTTTTTATGTCCTGGATTTTATTTGTATGGTATAATACAAATGACAATACATGCCTCAGGATCCGATACACCTTGATCCGGGCATACAGCCAGTGCTGACAGGAGGAACGAAAGGTATGAAAAAGGATAAGGGGTATGGACTTTTATGGATGCTTGCGGCAGAGGTGGTCCTGTTTATTTTCTTCCTTGCCATTGCTCCGCGGCTGAATGCGGAGGGACTTCTGTACCGGTCCGCCGTGCCCGTAACCCCAGAGGAAGTGCTGTCAAAAGACGATAGCGGCAGGTTTGAGCTGAAATACGGGGCAGGTTACCCCTGTACGGAGCCGACCGGGTGCATGACCTCTGTATCGGATTTACAGAACAACTATATCGGCGCATGGGAGGCAGATGCCTCTCTCTTTCAGGCAACCGGTATCTATAAACAAATCAGCCACAGAACCCGGCCGTCAACGCAGCGCGGCTATTACAGCAGCCGCAGCCCAACCTACGGGGTCACTGCCCCAGCCATTACACGGAGCCGGTGGACCACCTTCTGGATGAGGCCGTATGCGGATTATGCCCAGTATTACCTGATTACTTTTAAGGACGGAACCAGAACCTGGGCTCTGGTGGACAACGCAATCACCAGAATACCTGCAAAAGGCAGGGTGGCCCTTCCTGTGGGATATTACTGGGACGAGGGAGCCGCCCGCTTTCTGACTGATAAGGAAAAAAAGGCATACCGCATAACAGACCGTGATGTGCTGGAAGATAACTGCCTGGGAAATGCTCTGGACCTGTACAGCGGCTGGATAGAGGGAGAAGAGATGAGACAATACCATGAAACATGTTCCTTCGTCCAATCCGTTGCGCTGGTAATAATCGGCATTCTTTTATTCATCACCCTGATTCTGTTCATGTTTTCGGGCAAAACGTCCGGCAGGCATACGCAGAACCGCTGATATTAGGAATTTTGCAAGGGAAAATTAAGAGTTCTCTGCCCACACTTATAGTATACTTTTAGTATAAAAATCAAACGCGCAGAGAAAGGATGGAAAGAAATGATATGGTCCCCAATCGTGACAATACTTGCTGTGACTGTCCTCCTCTGCGGATGCGGCAGCACAGTATCTCCCGCAGCAGCCAGCAGCCGGGCGCGGGAGTCTGCCCTGCCGGAGAGCATGGAATATCTGTCCGAGGTGCCGGCGCCGGAAACAGCGTCAGAATCACTGCCTGAAATTACAGCAAGACCGGAGCTGCTGACCGACGCCGGAACCCTCTTCCCCATGGAGTACGGAACGGACGCAGACGTTATATTCTTTGCAGATCTGGACCATGATGGAGAACCGGAACGCATCACTGCCGGACTGGATGATTTCCAGGCATCAGGAGGACAATATGCCTCCCTTAAGGTACTGGCAGGAGAATCGGCTGATTCCCCGGTCATCTGGGAGCATGACTACAGTGTGGTCCATGCGGGCTGGACCATGCTGTATCTCTACAGAGAAAACGGGGCGGATTATCTTATGGAATATTCACCTTATATGAACCAGGGATATGGCGCATACAGCATTCGTGTCTTTTACATAGGTCCGGATAAAATGACAGTGGAAGCGCACTCCCACACAGCAGATTTCGCACTCCAGCAGGAGGGCAGGACAGGCTTTTTCGGAGACCCGGACGCTCTTGCAGCATTCATGGATACGGCAGAGGGCTACATAAAGAGCAGTCTTTTGCTGGTAAGCACCGACCAGGGCCGTCTGGCATACAGCACCCCGGAACGTCCGGTTACCCTGAACCATGACGATTCCTTCTTTACAGATTCATGGAATGTAACGGGAAAATGGGACGGGCGGGAAACCATTGAATAGCCCTGTCATGGTAACCAGCAGCAGGAGAGGAGGACGAGTATGGTCAGTATCCTATCTTTCATCATCGTAATTTTAATCATAAGCATCCTGTGTTTTTTGTCAGGGCGCAGAATGGCGGAAAACAGGGCGGAAAAAAAACAAAATACGGAAAACCCGACAAAGGGAAGCAGGGCGGCCCAATCCATAAAACATTTTCTTATGCGCCATCCTGTCATGGTAAAGGGTCTGCTTTTATTTTATATTGCCTTTGCGGGCTGTTTTACATTTCCCATAAGAAGCCAGCCATATCCCCTGGATTTCACCAAGGCTTATCTGCTGATTTGCTCTTACGGAATCATAGGTTTGGGATTTGCAGGCCTTTACGGGGAGGCAAAAGAGAGGACTGTCTATCCTCTGACCCTCCTTATGACCATTCTGGGCATGGTGTGCAGATATGTTCTTGAATATGGAGAGGCATCCAATGTCTATAATTTTACCATGCTCAATATTCTGTCTTACATAATCCTCATACCTGCTTTTACAGTGGGTGCATACCATTATATTGTAAAGTATCTGATTTCCGCCAGGTAGAGCAGTGAAAGGTTCTTTGCAAAACAGGTTTAGCTGCATCCGGCTTTCCAGGTTTAGCTGCGTCCGGCTTTCTTCATCACTTCATCCAATGCTGCCTGCGCGGTCCTTGCCGCCTCATTAAGGGCATCTGCCGCCGGTACATTTTCAATCTCCACCTTGTCCGCTGCAATGGCCAAGGCATCAAATATCTTACCGCCGGTGGGGTCTACGGGGTCAGGGGACGCGTGCATGGCCTGGTCCAGAGGAACAAGGGCCTGGGGATGGTCCTCTATATATTGTTTGTATTCAGGGATATCCAGGGTAGTCCGGCGGACCGGTATATAACCTGTTGCCATAGACCATCTGGCCTGGCTGGAGGCCTCTGCAAAATACCTCATGAACTGGTAAGCCCCATCCTTTGTCTTATCTTTCCCCGTATCCACCATTACCAGCTGTAATACTCTGGCAACAGGTGCAGACGGATTCCCTCCGAATCCAGGCTGCTCCATGGCCCCCACCTTCGTGAAATCCAGGTCCGCCTGGTCGCCGGAGGAGCCGGTGTATCCGCCGGCCTTATCCTGCAGCACATCATCCATGGTATCATACCAGTATTCCCAGCCCTGGCCTCCATAGTGGATTGCCATAATGTCATCTTCGTGAATCCATTTGCGCACTGCTTCCCAGGCTTCAATCCACGGTTCCGAATTTATGAGCACAGTGCGGTTGTCGTCACTGAGCATGGCGCCTCCGTTGCTGAGAGCCATATCAATGAGATTGTCCTCCCCCCACATGGGCTCCCATCCATAGACGCCGGCCTCTGCGCCATCTGTACTCTGCCGTATGACCTCAGACGCTTCAGCTAAATCCTCCCATGTCTTTATGGAGTCAGGCCTGATGCCGGCTTTCCCGAACAGACTTCTGTTATAGTACATGACCTGTGTGGTGCCGTATGCAGGCATTGCATACATGGTGCCGTCCTCCCCCAGGCACTGCTGATGGAATACGGGAATCAACGTATCCGGATCAAAAGATGTATCCTGGTCCGTATAGCCGTCCAGGGGGACTAATAATTCCTTCTTCATAAGATTACGCGTCTTGTCAGAGTCCAGAAGAGCTATGTCCGCCGCATTCTTTCCAGCGATTCCGGCCTGAAGCCTGGTGTATGTCTCATCGTAATCAGCCTGCTGGATACCGGTCACCGTGTATTGATTCTGGGACTGGTTGAAACTGTCAATAATTTCCTCCATGACCCCGGCTGCCGTCTTACCTCCTGAATACCAAAGTGTCACCTGGACCCTGCCGTCAGCTGCAACGGTATCCGCCGGAGCCTTGGCCCCGCAGCCTGTGAGCAGAGAAAAACAGCCGGCCGCCAGTACCGCGCCTATGGTCTTTTTGTATATGGTTGTCTTGTAATGATTGATTGGGCTCATATTTGATTCCTCCTTGTTTTGTTTTTCTTAACCCTTACAGCCAAAGTCAGTAATTCCGCGGACAATCAAGGGCCAGGCGACGGTAAATAAAATCAGCAGCGGCACCACGGTTACCGTGCCCGCGGCCATCACCAGGGACCACTGGGTTCCATAGGCACCTCCCTCGTACAGAAAACGCCGGAGTCCCTGGGACACCAGGCTCAGTTCTGGCGTATCGGTTATAAGGGACGGCCACATATAACTGTTGTAGGTATTGATGAAGGACAACAGGATGAATGTGACAAAAGAGGGGCGGGTCATGGGGAATACAACCCCTGTGAGAATTCTAAAATGACCTGCGCCGTCCATCCTGGCCGCCTCCATGGTTTCCATGGGAACGGCCTCAAATGCCTGTCGGAGCAAAAAGATTCCCAGCACACTTACGCCATTTGACAGGATAAGTCCCTGGTAACTGTCTAAAAGCCCTAACCTGGACAGTATGATATAACAGGGAATATAGGTCACGGCAGTCGGCACCATATAGGTAAAAAGAACCAGCCGGAACAGCATATCCCTGCCCCTGATCCTCATGAACGTCACACCATAGGCAAAAAAGGAACAGCATATAACCTGGATTGCCGCCACGCTGACCGCCACCAGAAGACTGTTGGCCAGGTAACGTGGAATGGGAGAGTGGAATACTATTTCCAGGTAATTTCCATATTGGGGTGTTGAGGGAAGGAAGGCATCTGCTGCCATAACCTCTGCCTTTGTTTTAAGGGAGCTGACAGCCATCCACAAAAAGGGAAAAACAGTAAAACAGCACGCGGCCGCCAACAGCATATGGACAACGCCCAAACGGATCATACGAAAGGTGCGGGGGACAAAAATCATATGTAAACCTCCTTTTTCTTCCATTGTATCTGGAACAGGGACAGGCCCAGTCCTATGGCCATAAGAATGACCACGGCCGCAGACGCCCTTCCCATGTCAAATTGTTCAAAGCCCAGCTGATAATACAGATAAAGAAGGGTCCTGGTACTGCCTGCGGGGCCGCCCTGGGTCAGAATCTGAATCTGGTCATAGGCCCGCAGGGAATCCGCGGTCATGATAATTCCTGTCATCAGAATGGTTGGGCGCAAAAGCGGTAGAGTGATATGTAAAAGCCGCCTGATGCTTCCCGCACCGTCAACAGAAGCAGCTTCCGACAGTTCAGACGGCATTCTGGATAAGGCGGCGGTAAAAAGCAGCATAACATACCCCAGGTTCTTCCATACAGTGACCAGGGCCACGCTGCTTAAAGCCGTGTCAGAGCTGTGCAGCCAGGCAAACCCCGGCAGGCCCAGCATATGCAGCAGCTGGTTGGCCAATCCTGCATCCGGTTCAAATATCCAGGTCCACACAATGGATACAGCCACAGCCGGCGTAATCCAGGGAGAGAAGAGTATAAGGGAGTATATGGTGTTCCTTCCGGCAGACCACACCAACAGGGCCAGTATAAGACCCAAAACCAGGACCGGAACCACCGTCTGCGCAGCAAACAAAAGGGTGTGGGAAAGGGCTTCCCAAAAAGCCTTATCCTTTAAAAGACCCTGATAGTTGGCCCATCCGGTCATCTGGAATCCGGAGGTCATATAATCCCAGTCCGTAAAACTGATTCCAATGGCCGCTGCAATGGGTACCAGCCAGAACAGCATAAGGAAAAGAGAGGCGGGAGTCACAAATAGCATGAATGTAAATCTGGATTTCCATTGTTTATATAAGTGAGAATTGCCCATCAGCCGTTCCTCCGTTTTATTTTTTGTTCAAAAAATTAAAATTGCTTATTTTATTGAACACGAAAGATAGTACCACGAATGCCAATTGCTGTCAATATTCTTGTTCAATTTTTTTGATTTATTAAAAAAATGAACATTTTATAAAAGAGAAGGGTGGTTTTCAAGCCTGACAGATAATAATTTAAAGAATTTGGAATAAATTGGGCTGGATTTTTTATATCCAGAGTGAGATAATCAGAATATCTTTATTAAAGGATATCTTCATTACAGGATATCTTTATGTGGGATATATTGATAAGTGCCAGCCATGGGAAGCGGGCAACATCAGACAGAAGATGGAAATGGAAATAAGACTATGTCCCGGCTGCCAAATCGCGGCTGCCGGGACATACATGAAACGGATTCCGGGCCGCAGTTAATGCTTGGGCCTGTAAATGATTTCATTTACCGTATACACGGTGACAAAAGCATCCTTATCTGTTTTCAGAACATAATTCATCAGGGTTACATACTCGTTTTTATCAACAATGGTGATGATCTCCCTCCTTGGCTGGCCGTCATAGGCTCCGATGGCTTCATAAATCGTGGCGCCGCTGTGGAGATGATGCAGGATAAACTCCCTGATTTCTTCCTCCCGCTGGGAAATGATGCACACCCTCTTTTTTATGTTAAAGCCAAAGATGAAATGGTCCAGCACGATTCCGTTGAGATAGGTGCCAAGGATACTGAGCACCACGATTTTCTTGTCATAGACCAGGGCCGCGGACAGTGCCACACACATGCCTGACATGGACATGGCCCGCCCAAGTTCCATATGCAGGTATTTGTTCAAAAGCTTTGCCACGATATCCAGGCCGCCTGATGACGCATTTCTGTTAAACAGCATGGCCAGTCCGATGCTTACCACAAAGATATAGCAAATCATATCCAGAAACGCATCATTGGTGATGGAAGCATTTTCCGGAAATGCCGTCTCAAAAACAGCCAGGACCACGGGCAGCAGGAACGAGGTGTAAACAGTCTTTGCCCCGAATTCCCTTCCGATGAGCAGGAAGCCCAGAACCAGGAGGAACATATTGAGGATAAAGGTAATTGCTGAAATCTTAAGGGGAACAAAGTTTCCCAGAACAATTGCCAGACCGGATATACTTCCCACCGATACATGGCTTGGCATCAGGAAGAAAAAGACAGCTGCCGCCACGATGACGGTGGCAAAGGTTATCATGATGAACTCCCTGATCGTTTCCCACTTTTTCATAAAAACAAAGCCTCCAATACATACATTTTTTTACATATACGGTCCCCTCTGAACGGTCCGTCAAACGTCCCGTGTGGTATTGTATCACATCGCGGTCCTTCCTGCAATTCATAGAATCAACGGTTGATATATTTTCCATCCGAGGTTATATAAAAACTTATGTGAGGAAATCAAATGACAAAAGAAGAATTTTTAAAACGCGTAAAAGAAGACAAAGAATGGGCGCCGGGCTGGGAAACCATTGAACATGAATTTGAGCGGCTCTACCCGGGACAGGAGCCCAGGCACTATGGCACAAACATGATGGCCAGGGCCATATTTGGCGGCGACTGCTACCTGGACGGCTATTCCATCTATGATTCTCCCAAGGGATATAAGCATATCGTGACATTTGGAATGACGGAGCTTTATGCAGATGAGGAGTCCTTTGGCGGAGAATGGAATAAGTGGGGTTATGAGATGACCATCAAGCTTAGGGAAAAGGAGCCGGAGGATTGTCTCTGGGCAATCAATATGCTCTCAAATCTTGCCCGCTATACCTATACCCAAAATCAGTTTTTTCTCCCCAACCAATATATAGCAGGTAACGGCATATCCCTTCATGCAGGGACGGATTCAGCCATCACGGCACTGATAACCACCACGGACACAGAGGCGATGTCTCAGAATTCTGTCTATGGAAAGACGGAGTTCATCCAGCTGGTAGGTATTACGGAACAGGAATTTAAGAACATTCAGGGAAAAACAGCGAACATTGAACTTCTGCTGGAACGGATGAAGCAGGATAACCAGGATTTGGTGACAGACATGACCAGGACAAAATCTTACTTGTAGCGGGACGGAAAACACTGGATTGACTGAACGATATAGACTGTATCTTGACTGAATCTTAAAAATCAAAAGCACATATGAAAACGAAGGTAACTGAATATGAAGTATATTACCAGCAAACATATCTCTAACAAACATATTTCCAAAAAACTGACAGCACCTTTACTCTGCATGGCGCTGTGCGGGGCATTGACTGCCTGCGGGCACAAGGAACCATCCCATGCGCTGTCCCCGGAACAGACAGAATCCCAAAGCACTGAGGCAGAACCGGAAATCAGGATTGACACCCAAAGGGGTTCCCAGTCTGATAAGGCATCGGAGCATCCCATAGGCAGCGGCAGCACCGCTGCAACGGCTGATTCAGCCCAGGGGGAGGCCGGATATCGGCTGATTAAAGACCAGACGTTTGATGTGGCCCTGGAACCATTGGGCGGCGTCACATTTGCGTCCTATGAACCGGACAGCCTTCAAAATCCTCTTGCAGATGTCATGTTTGAGATAACGAAAGAGGGGAAAAACGTTTGCCTTCTGGACGGCGTGTATGAGGACAATATACGAAGCAACGAGACGTTTAACAAGGTGGAGGCAGTGTCCTTTCCTGACTATAACAGCGATGGTTTCAATGATATCATCATCATATGCAGCTATTCACCGGCCTCCGGGCCAAAGACAGGCACAGGATATCCTGAGGTGAGAATCTACAGCGGAAAGGCTGACGGCAGCTTTACCCTGGAGAGAAATCTGTCGGAAAACACCAACTCGGCCCTTGCCGAAAAGACCGTACAGTCTGTCCTGGGATATCTGGGCGCGGATAAAGGCGGGACCAGGGTATCCGCCTCCGGCTGGCAGCAGGCCTATACCGACCTTCTCCAATCCCAGGACAGCGGTCAGTGGCAGGGGTATAATTTAATTTACATCAATGACGACCACATCCCGGAATTGGTGGAAATCGGCATCGACGAGGCAACCGGCTGCAAGATAGTCAGTTTTGCAGACGGGGCTGTCAATGAAACGCAGCTGTCCAGGCTCTATTTCTCTTATATTGAACGCGGAAATCTTCTGTGCAATTCTGAGGGAAATATGGATTACTACTACGATATTGTGTACAGTATGGAATCGGGCCGGCTGCTTCCCATTGCTTCCGGATATTATGGGGCTGAGGATAACTCCCATGTGCAGTTTGATAAGGAGGGAAATCCCATCTATCAGTATGAATGGGAAGGTGTCATGATGACGCAGGAGGAATACAATCAGGCATTCCGGGCTGTCTATGACACATCCTCTGAGAAGCCGGGATATGAGTGGGATAAATGGTATTCTCTGGAAGAGGTAATCCAGGCCATCGGAGACATCCAATAAATGCCTGATTGGGAGGGCAGAGCATTCTGATGAAATGGTGCTGTATTTATGTCCATGTCTTTGATATAATAGAATAAATCTGCTTATACTGACAGAGAATCACGCCTGACAAGGAGGAGACAGGAACATGCTTTTAGTGGCTAAAAGGGACGGGGAAACCGTGGAATTCCAATTGGATAAGATAACGCTGGCTATCAAGAAGGCCTTTAAAGCAACAGGTAAATCATATACGGCTGATATTATTGAGCTATTGTCGCTCCGGGTTACCTCTGATTTCCAGGAGAAGATAAAAGACAGCCGGATTAGCGTGGAAGATATCCAGGACAGCGTGGAAAAGGTACTGGAAGAATCCGGCTACACCGATGTGGCCAAGGCCTACATACTATACCGGAAACAGCGGGAGAAAATCAGGAATTTAGATAAGACCATCCTGGACTACAAGGATGTGGTGGATAACTACGTAAAGGTGGAGGACTGGCGCGTCAAGGAAAATTCAACCATTACATACTCTGTGGGCGGGCTGATTCTGAACAATTCCGGCGCAGTGACTGCCAATTACTGGCTTACGGAAGTCTATGACAGGGAGATTTCCGATGCCCATGTAAACGGGGACATCCATATCCATGATTTATCCATGCTGACCAGCTACAGCTGCGGGTGGTCCCTCAGGAAGCTTCTGTTAGACGGACTTGGCGGCATCACCGGGAAGATTACCGCATCCCCGGCCAAGCACCTGGCCACTCTCTGCAACCAGATGGTAAACTTCCTTGGAATCATGCAGAATGAGTGGGCTGCCTCCCAGTCATTTTCCTCCTTTGACACCTACCTGGCTCCCTTTATAAAGGCAGACAGCCTGTCCTATGATAAGGTTAAGAAATGCATGGAGGCGTTTGTCTTTGGAGTCAACACCCCCAGCCGCTGGGGTACCCAGGCTCCGTTTTCCCATATTTTCATGGACCTGAAGGTGCCGGTGGACATGGCTGGCGAAAAGGCCATTGTGGGCGGCAGGAGAATGGATTTTACATATGGGGATTGCCAGAAGGAGATGGACATGGTGAACCGGGCATTTCTGGAGACCATGCTGGAAGGCGATGCCAATGGCCTGGGATTCCAATATCCCATTCCGGCTTATGGGATAGGAGCGGATTATGACTGGTCGGATACCGAACAAAACCGGTTATTGTTTTCCCTGGCATCCCATTACGGGACCCCGTATTTCATCAATTACATGGGAAACGGCATGAAACCGGAAGATGTAAGGACTTCTTATGATGGAATCCGGCCGGACTTCCATGTGCTGCGGAAAAAGGCCGGCGGCTTTTTCGGATACGGAGAGCATACTGGTTCTGTCGGCGTGGTCACGGTCAATCTGCCCCGGATTGCATACCAGTCAAAGGACGAGAAAGAGTTTTATGCCCGGCTGGACCAGATGATGGACCTGGCTGCCCGTTCCCTGAGCATTAAGCGGAATGTGATCTCCACCCTGTTAAAGAATGGTCTTTATCCCTATACGGCCTGTTACCTCACTGATTTTGACAACCACTTTTCATCCATCGGCGTCATCGGCATGAATGAAGCAGGGCTCAATGCGCGGTGGCTGAAGGCCGGCCTGGAATCCGGAGAGACAAAGAAGTTCGCTGTCTCTGTCCTGAACCATATGCGTGAAAAGCTGATTGGATATCAGATGGAGTACGGTAATCTCTACGGCCTGGAAGCGACGCCGGCAGAGTCAGCCACCTTCCGTTTCGCCAGACTGGACCGGGAGCGTTTTTCCGGGATCCGGACAGCCGGCCATGAAGGCGACGTCCCCTATTATACAAACAGCACCAAACTGCCGGCGGATTATGACGGCACCTTGCAGGATGCACTCATAAACCAGGATTCCCTGCAGCCCCTTTATACCACAGGCACTGTATTCCATGTGTACATGGAGAGGGAACTGGAGGACTGGAGAAAGGCACGGGATCTGCTCAGCGGCATGATTACAGAACACTGTATTCCCTGTTTCACGCTGTCTCCTGTTTACACCATCTGCCAGACCTGCGGTTATCTGCCCGGCAGACAGGAGCGTTGTCCGAAATGCAATGGCGCTGCAGATGTTTACAGCAGGATCGCCGGTTATTACAGACCAGTCCATGACTGGAACGACGGCAAGGCACAGGAGTTTAAGAACCGGGTTATGTTACCCATCGGAGAATAACAATGGATGTTTATGTGGCAAATGCGTTCAGCAAAGATAACAGTGGCGGAAACAAGGCTGGCGTAGTTCTGCGGCAGCACCGCCTGAATGAAGCAGAAAAAACAAAAACAGCCTTTCTGATGGGATATTCAGAGACAGCCTTTGTCGCTGATTCAGAGCTGGCTGATTTTAAATTAGAATACTTTACCCCTGCGGGGGAGGTCCCTCTGTGCGGTCACGCCACAATCGGGACTTTTGCTGTGCTGCGGCACTTGGGGATGCTTGAAAAACAGGAGTATACCATTGAGACGAAATCCGGTATACTGAGAATACGTGTGGATGAAAACGGCCTGATTTTCATGGAACAGAATACCCCGGAATTCTACGAAAGGCTGGATAAGGCGGATGTGGAGGCATGCTTTGAGCCGGACGGCATCGCCGATACCTTACCTGTGCAAATCGTGTCCACAGGATTAAAGGATATTATGGTTCCTGTGACGGACCCTGAGATTCTGGGCAGGATGACACCTGATTTTTCCGCCATCACCAGGCTGAGCCTTGAGAAAGAATGCATCGGCATCCATGCCTTCTCCCCGGCAAAAGAAACGGACCTGACTGCCATATGCAGAAATTTTGCCCCGCTTTACGGCATAGAAGAGGAATCCGCCACCGGCACCTCCAATTGTGCGCTGGCCTGCTATTTATACAGGTACGCATCAAAACAAGACCAGTATATCTTTGAGCAGGGGCGTAATCTAAACAGCATTTCCAGAATATACGTTAAGCTGGATACCGAAGATAATACGATTACAGGGGTATGGGTGGGAGGATACGGATATTTGTCCTCTGTGAGAAGTGCTGCTGTTTAACCATCGACCTTCCCATCCATACCAGACAGATATCTCAATCCAGGCTTCATAATAATCGCAGCTAAAACCGCGCTTTCTTTTACAGGCTCTCCTTTACAGTCGGAAAATAAGTTGTTGGTCCATGAAGTATATGGTACAATCTGTTTGTGAATGACAGAAAAGACGGAAAGGTAACGGACAGATTATGATAAACAGAGATGACATGCTGGAGCTTACAAGACGGATGACCCTTTCCCGCACCTCTTTTACCAGGATTGCAGGATGTTATGTTGACAGGGACGGGGATTTTGATGGGAGTTTTAATATTAATTTTCTGAAATTATCAGCATCAGAACGGACAAAGAAACTGAAGCTGGCTAAGGAAATCCCCTTTGCAGCCACGAATGTGAACCTGAAAAAATACGAATATCCTCAAAGTGCGCGGAAACCTGGAAGTATGTGGCAGCTGCTTATGGCCATGAACGAATGCGGCCTGAAAAATGATGCCCTGATGGATACTTTTTATGATGTTGTCATGGAGCATTACCGTGCAGACAGGGCGTATGCCATCCTGGTTTTCCATGACCGTTATGATATCCCGGCAAAAGGTTCTGACAAGGAACGCCAGTGGGAATCAGAGGAAGTATTTGAATATATGATTTGCGCTGTCTGCCCCCTGAGCGGGGAGTATGAGCCGGATAAACCTGTATGCGGCTTTTTGTTTCCTGCCTTTACGGACAGAAGCGGAGATCTGAATCACATTGATGTATTCCAGGCAGATGCAGACAAGCCACACATTGAAATACTGAAGCTTTTGGGAATCAACTGACAAAGTTTGGGCTTCCGGATTTTGGAGGATATCAGGCATATACTCCAAAATTCCGGAAGCCTTTTGCCGGCAGATGTAAGAAATAGCGGACCGTATGATTGGACCGTATAATTAGAATGTATGTTTAGAATGTATGATTATGATGTAATGATAGGGCTAGTTTGAAGAAATATGATTGTATTCCCTGATTATACCTATAATCGCAGAGGAACATCATTTCCCTGTGGGACTTAATTCTTTACATCTGCCAATGGTGCATGCCCCTGTCATTTGTTTTATATCGTTTAAGTTCCAGGCTCCGTTATCCAGAGCTTCCAGAATCTGTGCCTTAGTGACACCAGCACAGTAACATACCATTTCCCCACTATCCATTCTCATTCTCCTTTATCATTTTCTGATATTTTCACTATACCACAAACAATACAATATATCCATAGAAGCACTTTGCGGCTTCCTTTTTCTGGCATATCCAGGTGAGGTGTGATAAAATAGAGCCAGATAGATTTTGACAGAAAACCCTCACTGAAACAGACAGACAGCGCCAGGCACCAATGGGCTTTTGGCGGGAAAGGCTGGCCGTACATGAAAAAATTAAAATGCCCCATTTGCCAGAAAGAGCTGGAACAGGACAGTATACAATGTCCTTACTGTAAATACAGATTCAAAATCGTGCCCAAGCGCGTAAACAGTCCTGAGGATGAAAAAACGCGGCTGGACGGTTACCTGGTATCCGACATCCGGGACTGTCTGGTCCACATCGAGGAAGATACATTGAAACGGTTCAGGAAGGCCCAGAACAAGCCGGAATTTAATCCTTTTGCCGGATTTGCCGGAAACCTGTGGTTTGCCAAAAGAGGCATGTTCGACATCTCCCTGTGGCTCATTGTCATAAATATGACGGCTGTTCCTCTGATGGCTGCCGCTTATGGATGGATGCACAAGGGAAGCCGTTCCCTGCCTTATGATACCGGCTATGTATTTCTGTTCTTCCTGATTATGCTGGCGCTGGAATTCTATCCTCTGGGAAAATCCGCTGACCGGATGTTCTGGAAACACACCAAAGAAGTTCTCGATTTTCATGGGTGTAAAGACAGGACGGAGGAAGAGAACCAGGAGCTGATAAAGAAGCTGGCAGAGGACGGCGGCCTGTCAACGGCCAACAGTCTGGTCATTCTTGGACTGGATCTGCTGCTCATATTTTTCTGTAAGCAGGTGACCACAGCAATTTTTCTGTATTTCAGCTACACCAGATAAAGGGGAGGACAATGAAGCCATTGAAAAAGAGCACAGGAATCCTGGCGACTGCCATCCTTATTGTCATGATATCGGGGCTCCTGCTGGCCAATCAGATGATTGATTACCTTGAAAATAATATAACCACGGATTATACAAAGGTATACCATGATGACCTGGACCGGCTGCTGGGAGAGGGGTGGACGGTGTTGGCAAAAGAGAACGGTTATACGGCCACGCCCTTTGATTCCCCAAACATCTACACATGGGAAATCGGTTATAAGGATAAGGAAGGACAGGAGCGTTCCATACTGCTCAGCAACTTTAAGGACAGAAGCATGCAACACCCATTCGGATACTGCATAGAAAAGAATTTCCAGACCATGACAGGAGAGGTATATGCCAGGGATGTAATCAGTCCTGTGATACCCGCTGTCTGCTGGCAGCCTGAGTACTGGATTAGATTTCTCAATTATTATGTCAGCGGAGACCATTTAACAGACAGGCCGTATGAGGGACCTGCGTCTACAGCAGGTCCCAGGGCAGAAGTGACGCTAAAAACATCGCCTCTGTTGGATGAATCGAACAGCAGCATGGACTGGGAAAATCCGGAATCAGCTTTCCCTTTATATGATATTGATTACGCCGGCATCTTTAAAAGGAAGCCGGACCTATGGTATTTGAGCGTTTCTCTGGATTTTTATTTGGAGGATATGGATCCGGCTGAGTATGCGGAGAAAGCAGGTGCCCTGGAGGAAACCGCGGAGCAGGTTCTGGCCCGCCTCAACGAATATACGGGACATACAGTGAATGCAGAAATCATTTATCCTGCAGGTTCAGACCAGAAGGGAGCTTCCTATCATCACTGGTATGTCATAAACGGAGATATCGTGGACCAGTCCGTATCCGATATACAGCTTCCTATATTCGGTGTCATTGACCCGATGTATAACAACTTGAAAAAATTCTATCATCCGGAGCAGGGATATTAAAATTGTTTAATTGTTTCCAACTATTCGTGAAAGTATCATTTCGGCTGAATAGTTGGATATGAGAGGATACATGTACATGAACAAACCTTCTGAATGTCCAGAATGCCGTTTCCTGCCGTTTTGGGACGGATAAGGGAGGGAGACCCTTGACAGCACAAAAGGAAAGGAGGAGGCTTTTTAAACAGATATAGATATGGTACGTAGAATTGGTACCTGGCAGTCTATGTAATTAAATAATAATTAAATGTACCTGGTTCTTATCCAGTCATTATCTTGATTCATTTGTTTTGTACATACTTTCAATTTTGTAATTTCCATTCCCATATAGTTATACGGGAGGATTAAATTCTGTCAATATACGGACTACACAAAGATTACAGACCCTGGTCGGGTAGTACGGGGGAGTAAATACAGAGGAGTAAATACAGACTTACCGTACTTAACAAGCCCATGGTGGATACGAAAGAGATATTCATAGAACAGAGATAACTATTCGCGAAAGTCTAGTTTAACGAATAGTTAGGTACAATTTAAGTATATTGGGATACATCTTTTAACTTTTGGTTAGGGGGTGTATTTTTTATGATTAAGAAAGTTTTAAGTATCTTATTATCACTGTTTATCATTGCACTATGCCCTCTAACTGCTTTTGCAATGGTCGCCACTCCTTCGGATGCTATAAAGGTTCCTGTTGCTTCGTCCAGTAATGCGTTACCGTCTCAGGAATACATGGAAACGGATGATTTCGACACATTGGATGTCATACCTTTGTCTGATGGTGATAACTATACGTCTACGGTTGATTTGTCTAAAGTCCAATATTTCTATCGCTATAAAGATTCTGCTGGACAGCTTAGGGTTGAAACAGGGTATCTTACTTCTGAGGGTTATTTCAGTGTTCCTCTCCTGCCTGATTATTCCAGCACGGAATACTGTTTGTTTTCTCTTGATAAATCGGTTATTCCAAATCCTGGTAAATATTCCGTATCGGTGCATTTTGGTTCTAATACGGGTGGGTTCACGTATGATGGATTCCAGGTTGAATATATACAGTCCTTTAAATCTGCAAATACAAAGTTTACGCAATTGGATGTTAATGCGGTTCAGTCGTCTGGTGATTATTCATATGATACTGCATTTCAGATTGACTCCTCCGTTACCAGACTTACATTTATTTCAAAATTTAAACCTCCTGCTCCGTTGCCTTATGGTGGCTATTTTTCGGTATCTTTTACTCGTTTAAACAATGCGTCTGATGTTGGATTTTCTCCGCCGTCTTTTACCACATCGGATGATATAAACCAGAATATAGCAGATAACACGGGCCAGATAGTGGAAAAACAGGATACAATCATTGACCAGATAATGGACGTTACTGAAACGATATCGAATCAGCTTACGGCCTTCTGGAATCAGCTCGCCGGCGAATTTACGAACCTTTACAATAAAATGAATCAGCAGCATGCCGACCAGATACAGGCTGACCGGAATAATACGGAGGATTTGATTGCTGCTGAGGAATCCAATACCACTAATATTATTAACAATAACAATGCAAATACGGATAAGTTGGCATATGGTTATGATAGTTCCGTTCAGGACCAAAAGAATGACGAGTTGGGCAGTAAACTGAATGAATATGATTCCGCTGAATCGGAAATTTTTGATTCTGTTTCTGGCAATATTTCCGATTTTAATATGGATGATTATAAAATTGAGGATTCTTCCCTTTTAGCAGGTATTGTCTGGGTTTCTGATTTTATGCAGCAGTTGTTTGTTTCCATGGGTCTTTTTAATCTTCCTGTCACAATATCGCTTGTTTTGATATTTGTTGTCATTATGATTGGCTATTATCGTATTCGTAGTTAGGGAGGGTATTCATGTTTAATTTTTTCCAGTCCATTGCTGATACCATTGGCATGGTGATAGATTATGCAATCTCCTTAATTCAGATGGTTTTGTTTTTTATTACTTCCATTCCAAAAGCGGTTGCTTATATCGGTGCGATTGTTTTATATCTGCCTGTTTTTCTGCGTGCCTTTGTACTGCTGTTTATCTCGATTGCTGTTATTTTGCAGATTATGAATAAGGGGGAATAATTTATGGACGTTTCCGGTTTTTTCTCATTTATCATTTATGCTATGGAGGAATTGGTTGGCCTGCTGCTCTCTCTTCCTTTTGTGGATGGTGTTTCATATGGCCATGTTCTTCTTGCTATTGTTATTATCAGTTTTATCATTACTGCACTTATCGGTTCTGTTAAGGTGGTCGGCTCTATTCCGGATTCCCTTCCGGAACGTCAGACCCGCTTTCCTGATTCCGCTTCTTTAGGCAGCAGGGATGAGAGGTGGTTATATTGATGCGTTTATTTACGTTTTGTAACACATGTTTGTCCGCTGTCAGCTCCAGGCCAGGCCGGAGCCTGCAATACTATGTGTTACTGATTCGTTTTTTACTTCTTCTTTTATTTTTGGGCAGTTTGGAAATTTTGTTTTTTTCTTTCTCGCTGGAAGCATTTGCTAAAACTGCCACTCCGTCCGAAGCGGTTCGTGTTCCGGTTGCTTCTGCTTCTGATGCTGAACATAATATGGATGATGATTCCTACCTTGAATTTTTGGAGGATTATTTGAATGAAACAGACGACATTACCACTATGGAACTTTATGACCTGCTTTTGGGTTCTCTTTCTGGTCCTGCTGTGGCTTCTAACTCCGAGGCCCTGGAGGATATTAAAACCTCTGTTGATAACATTCAGTCCTACCTTATACCCGATATTGGCGAGTTTGAGGGCTCAGATACGGCGCTGGCTTCATTACCGGAGGATTTGGATACGCTTGCTCTTGGCAGTGATTTTACTCTTAACCGCAATGTTCTTATTTATGAGGGTGTCTGGAATGGTTCTTCAGCCCGTCTTGTCCTGCCTTCATCGGTTGAAGGTTCCTTATTTGTAGATACGGATGGAGCGCTTTATAACGTAGGGGTTTCTTCTGTTACTGGGCGTATTTTCTATGATGATTTTAACCCGCTTGATTACAGGATTAATTATTTTACGTTATCCCCGTGTCTTGGTAACAATGCCAGTACCTTGTATAATGGCGATTCTCCTTCTTTTAATCGTCGTTATTATCAATCAAATGGTCGTTTGACCTATACAGATACCTATGGTTTGTTTTATGTATCTGATACGGTTCATACGGTTTCAGATGACCGCAGTTATTTTGCTAACATTTATCTGCTTGTTATGATTTTCCTGGAGGGGGTGATGCTTTTATGCTTTTGGAACAAATCACGGTCTTAATTGGTGATATCCCCTATGGATTTGAGCCTCTTGTTTATGTGCTTGCGGTTCTTGTCCTGCTCTATCTTACGGATTGTTTTTATGGTGTTATCCGTATTCTTTGCAATCATTTTCTGCGGAGGTGATGTGCATGTATGGTTTTGCTGAACTACGGCAGATATTAGATTTTATTTTACAGTCTATATCACGGGTATGGCGTGACGGGCTTATGAACGCTGGTATCATTGGTGCTTTTGTTATTTGTGTTCCTATTCTTCGCAAGCTCATAACTGTGTTTAGAAAAATATTTTAAGAAAGGAAGGGTTTTATATGGAGGAACCCGTGGTAAATGGTATGGCTGAAATTTTAGCAGGTGCAACTCAGTTTTTAACATGGATAACTACAAGTTTTACTGCACTCACTACGTGGGTGCTCGGTGATGATTTGGCATTTACTTACATTGCCGTGTTTTTCATCTCTGTTGCTGTCGGCTTCCTGTTCCGTGTTCTCCGTTCGGTCTAGGATTGGTTTCTCCCCGGAGTAATCCGGGGAGATTTTCTTAGGGGTTTTATGTATGGATGCTATGCTTATATTTGCTGATGCCTTATTTCAATTTGTGTTTTATGTTCCTTTTCATTGGACATTTGATATATCGTATATTCTCAGTTTTCCCGCTTGGCTTCTTCTTATGGTGATGGTGATTGGTTCTTTTATTAAGCTTTTCAGGAGGTTTTGATATGAAAGCTTTTTTCTATATTTTTTTGGCAATATTTTTCTGGATTTTATATCATGTCTGGAAATACCGCAATCCCTATAAGCTTATTATGGTGTTTGGCAAAAAGGGTTCAGGAAAATCCACTTTGCAGGCCAAACTTTCATTGCAGTATAACCGTAAAGGCTGGAAGGTGTTCTGTTCCACTCCTGGTATTCCTGGTACATATTACTTTGATACGTCCCAGGTTGGTATATCTTCTTTTCCACCTAATTCTGTTATTTTAGTGGATGAGGTTGGAATGGTTTGGGATAACCGTGATTTTAAGAATTTTAAGACACATACACGTGATTATTTTAAGCTTCAGCGTCATTACCGTAACATTGTGTATTTGTTTTCCCAGTCGTTTGACGTGGATAAAAAAATCAGGGACTTGACAGACCGGATGTATTTGACTAAAAATTTCTTCAACTGTTTTTCCCTTGCCCGCAGTATTGATAAAAGGATTACCATTGTACATGCAAATGAAGGCCAGGGTGTTTCCACTTTGGCGGATGATATGGATTTTACTCCCCTTTGGCTTTTCTGGTGCGGTGCTGTTAAGGTTACTTATATTCCCAAGTATGTTAAGTACTTTAATTCTTATGATGTTCCCGCACTGGTTCCTGCTAATTATGATTACACCCCCATTCCCTCTGTTCCATCTTTCAGGGAACGTTTTGTTTCCTTCCTCCAGGCGGCTGGCCCGCGCTTGCACCGCAGCGCGGGCGCCGTCAGGAGGAAGCTTCCCCGGCTCACGATTCGTCGTAAGAAATAATGATGACTTCGGACCCCCGTCTAATTAGGTCCGAAGTCCTGAAAAATTCTTTCACTTTGTTTCATTCTTAACAATCTTTTTGGAGGTCCTGCTCATGCTTTACTACTTCAACCCACTCCTTGAGGATGGTATTTTTTACTCCTGTGATTCCCTTCGTTACTCGTTTGAATTCCCGGATATAGATACAGTGGAATCCTTTCTTACTCTCCTCTCCCATCTGCCCGGCTCCACGTCCTATATATCTTATAAAGATTTTGATTACCGGTATTTATATGTGTTTGGGATGAAGGGAATGTCATTCAGTATTGGTTGTTGCATGAATGGTGTAAAGAAAGAAACTGTCTTACAGGGTTTCCTGGATTTCAACCCTAATAAGTTACTTGGAGAGGTTGCTTATGGTGATGGCTTTCTTCGTACCACAATATCTCCCTTTACCCAGGAGGAAACCTCCTTCTGTGATTTACGGGACCAGATAGGCGACATTCTGAGAGAAGTATTGGACCAGCTTTTTGTAAGTGTGGAATCCATAAGAATCAAAAGGTGGGATTTAGCAGTTGATGTGCCGTATGGTCGTGATTGTGTACAGTTGATTAAGGATAACCGGAAATACAGCCAGTTTTACAAATCGTCTCAGGATTTCACTGAGTACTTAGGTTCCATGTCCAGTCCAGGCCGTGTCAAAATTTACAATAAGCAGTTGGAGGCGGAACTTGATTATCCCCTTACTCGGATTGAGGTCACGTTGGATAGTCTGGATTATATAGATTGCTGTCGATGCTGGCCCAATGTTTATACTCGTAAAGTGATTGACTTAGCGGAGACGAAAGTTATTGTGCAGCTACTCGCGGAACAACCTGTTGACAAAATGGACTATTATCTCCGCCAGATGTCGGCCCCTACGAAACGTAGATACAAGGCCCTGCTTCTGGAACGTCCCTTTGAGGTTGCAGGTCCTGTTTTTAACAAGTTGCGGAATCAGTTATTGAGATATCAGGAGGGGAATTTTTATGAATAAGCCAGTTGGAAAAATCAAGGTCAATGTATACCTTACAAAGATACAATATAATCAGCTCTGCCGTTATATGGAATTTTGTGAATGCTATTCCACCCCGGCTGAAATGGCAACAAGACTTGTTCAGGTTGGTTTGTCCGAAGCAATCAAACGGGGAGCAATTGAGGAGGATTAAAAGTATGACATTAAATCTGAAAGTTTTTCTTGTTTTGTTTTTTATTATGATTATACTTCTTATCTATTTTTGCTGGCCACGTGATTATCCGTAACACATAGTCGCGTCAGCTCCGGCCTGGCCAGGAATCACCTGCAGACGAAAATGTGTTACAGAATGGGGGTAAATATGAAAGACACAAAGAATAATATCCGTTCCTTCCGTTACTCTGACCGGGTAGCTCAGATATTGGAATCCATGGAAGGTGACAGCCTTAACGCAAAGTTTGAGAATCTGGTACTCTTCTGCCATGACCGTCTCCCGGAAGTCCAGAAAAAGTATGATATGTATAAGTCCATGGCTGACAGGCAATGGAATGAATTTATGGAATTATCGGATTTGCGGGATGGCATCAAACGTGATTTGAAAAATGTAGAAAGTAAACTTCGTTCTCTGGATGAATTGTTGGAATTTACGGAAAGTCGTTGTAAGGCTGTCATGGAACATAAAGAGGATTTGTAACACATGGTTGCCCAGGCTCCAGCTGTGATGGGGAACTACCTGGTGGAAATTTGTGTTACATAGATAAAGATATCCCCGGCATAGAGCCGGGGATTTTGTTGTTATTCTACCTTTGGTAAGATTCCTTTGGCCTCCAGAACTTCGACTAGGGTATCCATTCCATCATTTAGAAAATGTATATCTTTTCTGATGGAACGTTCTGAGGTTTTCATTTCTAATCGCATTGTATCGACTTTAATAGTTAAGTCCTCTAGTTGATTTTGTATTGGTTTTAATAATTGTCTCATTGCTTCAATTGTCTCGTTATCCATTTTACTGTCCTCCTTGATATTCTTCTTATATCATATCATTAAAATTCGTTCTCGTCCATCCTGGTGCGTTGTAGACCTATTTCATGCTGATGTCTCCATGTATGGTCCCGGCTACTATGCCTTTGTTGGTTTTCACTTGGATTCCCGGTGTGCCATTCATATCATTTTCTATTAGGTCTTTAATATATCCACTTATTTTTGTATAGCCTTTATTTTTCATATGTTCTACTATAGCTGGATAATCTTCTTCTCGAATATATACTTTGACTGTCTTATACGTTTCTTTTATATATTCTCTTACATATTCATTTCTATTATTTTCCTTCATTTTTCCAATCTCCTATTTAGGCCTATACAAAATATATAAGATTTAGGCCTAAACTTTGTTGGTTTTGTCAATTGTTTAGGCCTAAACACTTTGTTATACTATTAGTGTAAGGATAAGTCATGATTAAGCGCTTAGTTAGTATCATTTTAACACAAATTTAGTTAGTTCACAAGGATGATTTAGTTAGTTGGTTAAGGAGGATTTTGTTATGACAGTTGAACAGATTTTAGCATTGCCGATTATTAAAGATGATACACATATTTTTATTCGTACTGAAGCGTTTGAGCTTCGTGCTTGCTTAACTCGTTTGCATCCGCAAATATTGCGTTGGTATCCTTATGATGCAATGGCATTTTCCTGGGATGATGATAACCAGGTTTATATTACCATATATTCGGGGGTGCAACTATGATGGATGAAAAGCGTATCCGTGAAACACTTAATGATGCTGTAGAGCGGTATCTTCTTGGTGATGGTGATGGTGATTTCCGTTTTAACTATATTTGGCTTACTGCCCAACTGAGTTTTGCATGTACTATTGATGCAATTACTGTTGATGAGCGAGATGCTTTGTGTGGTGTTGTCACTCACGCTTATAAAACTAACAGGAGGGGTCCAGAATGCGTAGACTTTCCAAGGCTCTCATAGAGCAGGAACAGAATGAAACCAGCGTGGCAATCTGTCGTGCCATGGCTATGCATGACCAGTGCAGGGTGGATGTATTACAGTATCATTTTTCCCGCCTGGAGCTTATCTTGGCCTATATCAATGAAAAGGCTGATGATATCCCGTCAATTTAGTATGTTTCTCCAGGGTATCCCTTGCGGCTCTGCCCTGGGTTGCAATATAACAATCAAATTAGTTAGTTAAGAAAGAGAGGATTTATTATGGTATATCAGATTTTAGGAATTGAGAGATTCGAAGGCATTTCAAAGAAAACAGGAAAACCCTATGATTTCACCCGCTTTTATGCGGTTCCATCCCGGCACTCTGACAAAGTTCGTGGCATCCGTGTTGAAAATGTAGATATCTGGAATGGTGAATATGCTCCTGATATTTCAGATATTCATCCGGATGATTATGTTGATATTTCATATGGCCGTGGCGGTTTTGTCGAAGGATGCCGGGTAGTGGACTCTCCTAAGTAGTGGATGCACAAATCCCCGGCCCCCGGTATTACCCAGGGGCCGGGGATACTCCTTCCCTTTGACTGCAAAAAGCGCCTGCTCCCTGACGGTCGCGAACCATCATGCCTGGATGCGCCTGCGGAGCAGCGAACATAAGAAATGTAACACCTAGAGGTTGCAGCTCCGTCCGGGCCAGGGATTTACTGAAGCTAAAAATGTGTTACAAACTTTAAAGGTTGGTGACAAGATGCATATAGAACTTACAGAACGAGAATTGCGGTATCTTAACCGGGTGGTAAATGTTCGCTTGGATGAATTGCTTGAGCGTTGTGCCCGGATTCGCCGGATTCGCTCTCTTGAGGATATTGACACCAGTGAGCGTTTTAGTCTGGCTGAGTCTGAAATCAAGGTTATGAAAGAGGTCCATGATAAAATCGCGGATGCCCTGTCCGATTGTAACATATAACAAGCTGTATCCTTATATACTTAATAAAATAAAGTAACTATTCCTGATAAGTCTAGTTTAACGAATAGTTATTAGGGATGAGGTTCATCACCCAATCTATATATCAATAATTCTTGATAAATCCCATTGATTAAAATTGAATAAAAGGATGTGATGTTTATGTCTGTTGCCACTCCTTCTGAGGTCAATCCATCTAACAATGATGCCGCTGACCTACAGGATTTACTTAGTGACTATGAGTGGGAATTAATGCAGTCGGAATCTTTGGATACGTCCATTGATAACGCAAGCATTTGCCGTACGGCTGATAATACAGCCGATATTGTACAATGCTATTGTGTGCCAATTTCCAGCTGGCTTTTATCCTTGGCTGTCTGCTATGTGTTATATTCAGCCGCTTCTTTAGAAATTGATATCATGCATTATAATGACGAGGAGCTTCTCTCCTTCCCTCTTACGGCTTTTGCCGCTCCTGCCGCTGTTCCATCTAGTTGCATCTTGCATCTGTTCTGACACTTGACTATACTATCTGAGGCTCATAAACCCAAACATGGACATATTTTACTAAGCCAACAGGAGAAAAAAACACCTTCTGTCCTGTTTTAGCTTAGAATTTCTGCTGAACAGCCGATATATAATTTATAATAACGAAGGGGGATTGCAAGTTGTTCAGAAGAATTTTCTTATCTGTCCTGGTTTTTATGGCGGTGTTACTGCTGAAGGTGGATTTTTTTGATTCTTATGCTCTGCCCCTTAAAGGAGACATAGAGGTACAGACAGAGGATGGAAGCAATACGGTTGAAGCACCAGGAATAATTGTGATTCAGGATACAGTTTCTGGGGAGGACGGGCTGGAAACAGAGGGACTCCAGGATAACAAGGATGACCGGATAAACAAAGCAGCGCAGGAAAAACAGACAGGCAAGGACGTTCCCTTACAGGACAGTTCCCAGGGAGCCGCCGGGGAAGAATCCTGCGGCATGTTTGAAATCACTGGTTATTGCAGCTGTGAATTGTGTACCGGGGAAAACCATTTTACCAAATCAGGGACCGCTCCCAGGCCAGATTATACGGTTGCTGCTGATCCAGACGTGTTTCCATTGGGCAGCAGGATTCGGATTGGAGAGATTATTTATTTAGTGGAGGATACTGGGGCTTCCATCAAAGGAAATGTTGTGGACATCTATTATGAAACCCACGAAGAGGCGGTTGCCAATGGCAGATACGAGGCAGAGGTGTTTTTAATAAAAGACAACTTATTTTGTCGGTATGCGAAAAAGTGTGAGTTTATTGTATGATAAAAATAAAAAAACAGGTTATTTTGAAACAGTCCTATTGATAATATGCATTATGGGAAGCCGCTGTTTTGGTCAATATTTATCAGGGAGGCTATCGTGGCTATAATATTTAATAATTAAAAATCCCCTGTGCAGTTAAAATGCACAAGGGATTTAGTGTTCTTTCGGGATACCTTGCATCCACCTAATATTTTCTTACGTGCTTTTGTTTACATAACATTTTTACGTAAACCAAATAATCTAACTAACATAAAAATACTATGAGTCTTTCCCTCCACTCATCCCCTCTCCTGCTTCTGACAAGGTGTTTTCACATTCAGCCCGTTTAAATAATCCGTTCCCCAGGTACACATCACATCCAGCACCGGAATAATGCTTTTGCCGAATTCAGTCAGGGAATAAATAGTCCTGGGCGGTTTTTCCGGTATAACTTCTCTGGAAATCATACCCGATGTTTCCAGTCCGCGAAGCTGCTGGGAAAGCATTTTAGGTGTTGCGCCGGGAATGAGCCGCTGTAACTCCATATAGTGAAGCGGCTCTTTTATGAGATGCCAGAGAATAATTGGTTTGTATTTTCCGCCAATCAAGGATAAGGTCGCCTCCACCGGACAGTTGAACATGCTTCTTTCCTGCTGTGTCATGATTTCCTCCTGTTTGTCCTGCTATTGCTTACGGGGATACTATGGTTTTGGGAAGTATCTACCTTAAAAGTGCATTCTTGTGAATTATATGACAGATGATAAAATAAAGTCAATGGTTGTAAAATCAATGGTTGATTTGATGCCATAATAAAAATCAGAAAGGAATTTAATATTATGGAGTTTCTCAATATCGCAAAGCAGCGTTTTTCTGTGCGCAGTTATACCAGTCAGCATGTAGAACCGGAAAAGCTGGAGAAAATTCTGGAAGCCGCCCGTGTTGCCCCCACTGCTGCCAATCTGCAGCCGATCCGTCTGATTGTCGCCCAAAGTGAGCAAAGCCTTACAAAAATCGGAAAGGCTGCTAACATCTACGGCGCTCCCCTGGCCATCATTGTCTGCGCAGACCATGAGAAGGCATGGGTTCGTCCCTTTGACAAAAAACAGACCGGCGACATCGACGCCTCTATTCTGACAGACCATATGATGCTGCAGGCCACGGAGCTGGGCCTGGGAAGCGTTTGGGTATGCTATTTTAATCCGGACATCTTGTGCAGGGAGTTTGAACTGCCGGAACATCTTGAACCAATCAATATTCTGGCAATTGGATATTCCAATGCCGGAACTGCTGATACCAGCCGCTTTGACCGGCAGAGAATTGCCCTGAGCCAGCTGGTAATGTATGAAAAATAATAGCATTTCTTTTAACAAATCGTCCTATTGCCTGGCAGACATCTTCAAGGCAATAGGACGATTTCACATTCTTTCGCCGCTTCCTAGCCAATACCATAATACCGGGTTCCTGAGGACTGGGTAGCCTCGGGCACCATTCCGCCGAATCCCCCCGCTGCATTCCTGGTCAGTCCCAGCAATGTGCAAAAGCGGTACAGAAAGCTCTTAAAATGAGAAGGCCGCACCACAGTCAGCTTTTTCGGCACGCCATTATCCCTGACCTGATAAATCCGAATCCCCTTCTTTTGATAGCGCAGAAGTATATGGGCTAAATCATTCTGTATCTCCTTGGTTCTTACATAAATGGATTCGATACCCTGGGCCTTCAGAAAATCAGCTGAGGGAGCGTCCTGAGGAAAGACGCACCAGCGGTTATCATATCTTCCCGGCTGTCGGGCCGTACCTTTCATTCTGGCCGCATCCAGAAGAAATGCAGGCGGCGCATCCGGACGAATATGCAGGCAGCTAAGGTAATCTGCACCTTGATACAACGTTTCTGCCACAGATGTTACATCCACGGCCATGGACCACTTATCGGCGCCGTAGACACCGTTATAAAGAGGTACAGGACGGTAACCCATTTGAGCCAGGGCAAGTCCCTCCAGTACGCCTCTCTTTCCAGGCAAATCCACAAACAGAGCCGTTCTGCCGTCCCCATAAGGGGCCCATTTAACGGCGGGCAGAACCAGCTTTTCCGGAACCTGCTGCAGCGTCCGGGCAAACAGCACCGGCTTGGCCCACTGTGTCCACAGAGCATTGTCCGGCGCCCAGATTCGGTATGTATTGTAATTGTCATTCATTGGGTTTATCCTCCTTCTCCACCAATAGGGGAATATCCTTTGCCCTGGCATCTATGCGGGGAAAGGGACTGATGCGCCCATAAAAACCCGCAGCTTTGCCATCTACTGTAAACACTCCCACACAGAGATGAAAATGTTCCCCCTCATCGCCAGAAACCGGTTTGCTTTCAAACCGTTTCTGTACAATCCAGTCTTTTGGGTGCCAGCGGACATTTCTCTGAATCTGCCTGTATTCCTTTGGAGTCAGTGCCTCCCGAATGGAGATTCCCTCCCCCACGCGGCCCAGGGCGGGTTTGTAAATCCACCCATCCCTAAATTTACCGGCCTCCGGAGCACGGGTCTCAGGAAGCAATGCCCTCCATGCAGGCAGTTCAAGCCCCAGCTCATCCCATATAAGCGGCAGACGCTTGGACTGGGCAAAAACAGCGATTGGATGGTTGCAGGATGGTGTCTGTGTATCATAGTAACCGCCCCAGTCCGTTCGTCCGGAAAGATTGGGGAGCCATTCCAGGGGATAAAACCGCACAATCCCGCCTACAGGGCCTTCTTCCCCCTGAATCAGGCTTACCGCCTGCTGCTCCCTCCAGATAAGATGGTCAGGGGCCGCATACAGGGAACGGTATCCATTTTCTTCAAAATAGTCCCCTAAAAACTGCATGACCTGGCGGTCATCCGCGTATGAGGTAGCATGTACAAAAGCAATCCTTACGCCGGGACCGGTTCTCTTTTGGAATGCCTCCAACAAACTGCGGGCCACATGGCCTTGTGGTTCATACTGCGGAAAATACGGCTGCGCGATTCTCGGGAGTACAGACGCTTCCGCCAGACCTCCGGGAACATCGCTGTTGACCTCTGATACTGACCAGCCGTCTGTGGTGGGATGAAAGTCAAAGCGCATGAGCCTAACATGTCTTTCTGGGGAATAACTGCCCATTCTGGGAATTGCCTTCTTTACCTTAGACGGCAGGCCCAGTTTTTTTACCAAATCGCTCCGTTCCATCATGGCCTGCTCAATCTCCATAGTCTCAGCGGACAGCTGTTCCGCCCATTGTTCCAGTTGTCTGGCTGTCTGCCTGTCCAGAAGCACCACATGCTCAGCCACTGTGTTGTGGTCCTCCACCTGAGGATCCCATTTGTATGCCCTAAAAATTGCCTCATAACGGTAATCCGAATACCGTTCACCGGGAATTCGGGCCAGCACCGCCCCGCTCACAGGAGTACCCCGCCGAAAATACGTTCCGGAATCCCATGAAAAATCAAAAGCACAATACAGGAATAGACCAGGTAAATAAACCCCCAAAGAACTGACGGAAGTATATTTGCCTGCAGACGGTTGTCCGCAAGGGAACGGGACGGACGTATGTAAAACCACTCCACCGCAAGAGAAAACAGCATAAGGGGAAGCACAGGCCATCCAACGGTGAACTCCATAAGCGTGGCTTGGGTGGAGGTCCAGTCCCCGCCCGACGCATAAGCCAGTATCAGGCTGCTGGCAATCAGATAAGCACCGAAACGGATGCCGCTGACCATGTCACGGTCCACGCTGACCCGCTCGGATATATCAGTCAAGAGATTTATCACCAGCGCCAGTCCAAGCCAGGTAATTAACCCCAGTCCTGCGGCAAATAAGACAACCCACCAGCCGGGTCCATCCCCTGTGTTGGCTCCCGCGTAAATAAGAGTCACTCCCACAAATCCCCCGGCAGCCGGAAAAACCGCAGCCTTATTATCCAGGTGGACAGCATCAAAGGGCCAGGATAAGTCCAGGCATTCCATCATGAAAACCCCGCCGCATATCCACGCATATCCCATAAGAATATAAAAAACAACCCAAATTCCAACCACGTCATAGGAAGCCATGGTCAGTAGAACAAAAAGTATGATGGCCAAGGAAACAAGGGGCAGACAGCCCAAAACCCGGCGCCCCGTCTCCCCATGTTCAGGCGGCCAAGTCTCAAGCAGCGGCATATACCATTTATACAAAAACCTGCACATAACGTACGCGCTGCCCATAAACAAAAAAACCTCTGTTTCATACCAATAGGATACTGCTGCGGCAATTCCGAAAACCAACATTTCCATAAATAGAACCTCCAGCCCAAAGACCTGTAGTAACCGTCTGTATAATATGATTTTACACCAGAATTTTACAGCCTGCAACAAATTAAACAGCTCTCTCTGCCGCAGACGGCACTCCTTTTGATTGCCGCATTCATAATTCATTGATTTTAGTCCCTTACCAGGGCATAATAGAATCATAGATTCAATTCAAAAAAACATAGAAAAGGATGTGATAGGATCATGCAGAAAATATATTTTGCAGGAGGATGCTTCTGGGGGGTGGAAGAATATTTTTCCCGCATACCGGGAGTCTGCGATACGGAGTGCGGCTATGCCAACGGATCCTGGGAAAATCCAACGTACGAGGAGGTCTGCTCGGACACCACTGGTTTTGCTGAAACCGTCTGTATTTTGTATAATCCGGATATTGTTGCACTGCGCATACTGGTCAGACAGTTTTTTAAAATTATTGACCCTGTCAGCATAAACCGTCAGGGAAATGACTGCGGAAGCCAGTACCGGACCGGTATCTACTATATCAGCCATGAGGACCGCGGCCTCATCCAGTCTGTCATGTTTGAAATCCAAAAGGACTGCAGCCAGCCCCTGGCTGTGGAGTTAGAACCACTGAGGAATTTCTATCCGGCTGAGGATTACCACCAGAACTATCTGCAAAATCATCCCCACGGTTACTGCCATATTGATTTCAGCAGTCTCAAGGACCTCATGGTCCGTCCGGACGGCAGAACGGGCATAAAGCAGGACCGGGCAGAGCTTCAGAAACAGCTGACCAGGGAGCAATATGACGTGACCCAGAATGCCTCCACCGAAAGGCCCTTTACAGGACCATATTGGAATCATCACGAACCAGGTCTATATGTGGATATCGTCACAGGAGAGCCTCTTTTTACCTCTGCCGACAAATTTGATTCCGGCTGCGGATGGCCCAGCTTTACAAAGCCGGTCATGTCCCGGGCTGTGACGGAACATCCTGACAGCAGCCACGGCATGCACCGCGTGGAGGTGCGCAGCCGCGAGGGTGATTCCCACTTGGGCCATGTGTTTGAAGACGGTCCTGCCGGGACCGGCGGACTGCGCTACTGCATCAACAGTGCTGCCCTCCGTTTCATCCCCCGAAGCAGGATGGAGGAGGAAGGTTACGGGGCATATCTGGATCTGGCAATATAGATTTACAGGTTCCGGCCTGGAAATGAACACCTTAAGATACCCATCAAATCCGCATCAAAAGAAAATTTGCCGTCAGACCGGCTGCCGTACCGATTAGCAGTACCAGGTCCCCCTTCCCCACTCTTCCCTCCCCCATGGCTTCACAGAGAGCGTAGGGGACTGAGGCTGAAATCATATTTCCATATTGTGACACACGGTCTATATAGGTTCCTTTCCTGAAGCCCAGCCTGGGCATAATAATATCCAGAGCCCGGCTGGCCTGGTGGGGAACCACCAGGTCAATGCTCTCCCGCTTTACCCCCGCCTCCTTCAGACACTGCTCCACAAATCCGGGCAGATTTCGGGCAGAAAGCTTCAGGATACGTTTGCCTTTCATATCGAAATAAAAATCCTCGCGGTTTTCATCATTCATGGAAAATGCCGGCATCATGCCTCCGCCTCCCCGGATTTCCGTATCATGTGCTCCTTCCGACCAGGTTTTCTGGCAGCTGTAGAGAATTCCCGACGGCTCCTGTTCTCCAGCTCTTGTCAAAACACAGGCGCTGGCGCCGTCCGAAAACAGCTCATAACTCTCTTTCTGCCTTGGATTCAGGGCCGCGGACGCCGTGTCGCCTGATATGATCAGCACATTCTTATACCGCTCCATTTCAATCAGGCATGACATCACATCCAATGCCGATATAAAGCTGGTGCAGGTGGTATTAATATCCATAGCCGGTATGTCCAGTCCCTTGGCCAGCTGTTCATGCACCAGGGCAGCGTTGCAGGGAATGGCCTGCAGCGGGGTCGCCATGGCGCATACAATGCAGTCCATATCACTGATATCCATGGCCGCGCGCTCCAATGCCTTTCGGGCAGACCTGACCGCAAGCATTAGTAAGGTTTCGTCTTTATCCAGACGGTACCGTGTCTGGCCATCAAATTCTATTTTCTTTCCCGACAGGGTGTTTCCCCAGCCGGCAATTTTCATCTTGCGTTCCCTCATATGTACCTTCCCTTCACCGGCTCCGCACCTCTGCGCTCCACACGCTTCATTTTCCTTCCCTTTTCATAACTGTACGGCCGGAAGGATATATCCGGCAGCAGGAAGCCGCAGTCTTTTGAGAGCAGTTCAAACTCCTTTAAAACCCTCTGTTTACCAGGGTCCGCCATATCCGCATACACAGTCAGACTCCCATCCGTCTCCTGTACAATCCTGTATTCTCCGGATGACCCTGCCTGGTTTTCACCGCTGCCTTTATCCCCAAACAGGATGCATCTCCTGATAAAATCCGGGAACACAGGCACATTCCTTCCGTCCTTCCCTTTAAAGGAAAACACATCATCCTCGCGCCCCTCTATCTTCTCCAGAGCCAGGAAGGGGCTGCCGCAGCCGCAGGGTTCCTTTCGCTCCACCAATATGTCATTCAGACGGTAACGGATGATGGGCTGGGCCTTTCTCTCTAAATCCGTCACCACCGGCACGAACCGCCGGTCATCCAGATACTCCCGCTCAATGTACACTATATCTTCATTCAAATGCAGGGTTCCCATGGAACAGGTGGCTGCCAGGCATCCTTCGGTGCACTGGTAGACCTGATGAATAACAGAAAGGCCAAACGCCTCCTTTATCCTCTGTTCATCCGCCTGTTCCAGCACCTCGGCAATGGATATGACAATCCGGGGACAAATATCCGTTTTCCCCTTCCTTACATCCTCTGCAATCATAAGAAGGAGCGACGGCTGTCCTGCCAGTATCCGGGGACGGATTTCTTCCAGCCGTTTTCTGTGTTCCTCCATATCCTTGTAAATATCAAAGAAATGGAACTGTATGTTCTTGGACTTCACTGCCTGGTATAAATTACTGTCCGCCCTCATGAAAAATGCAATGGAATACGTCTCAAACAGACTTCCCGGCAGGAACCTTGCAAGAATATATCCGGCCCAACGGTTTTTCTCATCATCCGACACCAGAAAAATCCCCTGTTTTCCCGATGTGCCGGAACTGAGCCCTACTGTTACCCCCTTAAGCTTAGGTGAGAAATTCCGTTGGCGCTCTGCCAGGACCGCAAATTCCAGGGCCTCCTCCCTGCCAATTCCAACTGTGTTCAGTTCATCAAAATGTTCCATCATAAACTTTTTGTCTATAACCGGATAAGAGGACAGTTTTTTCATTCCCTTGTAAAGCCGGGAATGATCCCCCACATACTCCAGATGCTTCCTGATTTTTTCTACCTGCCACCGTTCCAGAGCGCTTCTGTCTGAAAACCGCTTTTTGTATTTGTAGTAAAGATAGTATTTGAGAACAGATAACGTATCAGCCATATGTTTCCTCGCTTCCTTTTTCATGGGTAAACACAATCCTTATCTGCGGATGGTCCCTGTGAAGCTCACAAAGCTTTTTTAATGTTTTCTTATATTCCGTAAAGTCATTCTGTATCAGACGCGGAAACAGCCTCATTTCAAGCGTATGGCGGACCAAATCACCGCCCCAGCAGGCGTCTGCTGCCAGAAGCAGCTTAAAATCAGGAATCCATATCCCCATCTGCCCCCTGCAGTGTCCGTCCAGCACCACGCCTATGATGCTCCCGTCTCCCAACAGGTCATACACCTGTTCAAAATATCTGCACAAAAAGTGTTCTGACAGCCGGTTTTGGGGCGTTTGCACCCGTACTCCGCAGCATTTTCCCGATGAAGCAGCAGTCTTATACGGAAGCATATTCGCAAACACCAGATTCCTCACAGAGGGTCTCAAAAGCGCCTTGTGTACCTGTTCTGTTGCCACCAGATGATACCCGTGGAAATGTTTAAGCCCTCCCATATGATCCGGATGTGCATGGGACAGAATGATGGTCCGGACGCTCTCAGGATTTATGCCGTCTGCCCTCAATTTCGCATCAATGATCTGATCAGGCTTCACATGGACCGGATTCAGCCGTCGGTACAGCTTTAGCAGAAATCCATCTTCATACACAGCCTGTGAATAACCTGTATCATACAATATATTGCCCAGGTCACGGTGCTGTATCAGAAACGCTCTGGCCGGAAACTCCCTCTTTTGGCCGGGATGCCTCTTAAACAGGAGACCCAGGTCATTGGTGCAGGATCCGCAGTGATACATCTTTACCCTGGCAATACGATCCGGAACCGGCTCGTCCCTGTTTTTCCACCATTTTCCATATTCCTCTATGGATTCCATCAATGTCTTTTCCGGCTCATAGCCCAATATGGTTCTGGCTCTGCTGATATCCATGGTCTGGGAAAATCCCAGGGTGCACACTGTATATCTTGTAAGTGCCGGTTCTCCCGGAAGACGGAAGATCCTGTATACCCATTCCATGGCCCCAGCCATGCCATAGACAGCTCCAAAGGGCAGTTTTCTGTAATGGGGCTTCTCTCCGATAGCTGCAAGAAAATACTCCAGCAATGTTTTGAATTCCATCGGCTCGCCGTTGGTAATATTAAATGCCATACCATCCGCCGCTCGGGCTGTCAGCGCTAACTGGCAGGCCTGAGCCACATTTTCCACGCTGGTAAGGTCTACCGTATTAAGGCCCTCCCTCATAAGCGGAATTCCAATCCGCATATTGGCCCGCAGCAGCCGGGGCACAAGACTTGTATCCCCAACCCCAATCAGCCCCCTCGGGCGGAGGATAACAGTCTCCAATCCCTTCTGGTGTACGTCCTCAACCACTCGTTCCGCTGATAGCTTGGACCTGATATAATGATTCAGGTCATTATACTTTGGTGCCTGTTCCTCGCGGATATCATAGCGGTCGCATTTTACCGTGTAGATGCTCGGAGACGATATATATACCAGACGCTCAATCCCATTTTCCAGGCAAAGCTCTGCCACAAGGGCGGTACCGGCCACATTCGTCCGGTAGAAATCCTCCCATCTGCCCCAGACAGTGGAACGTGCGCCTGCGTGAATCACATACCGGACTCCCTTAAAATATGCCTCACACGTTTTCCGGTCTGTAAAATCACCCGGACAGAACACAGCGCCCAGCCCTTCAAGTTTCCTCCCCTGTTCCCGGTTCCTTCCCATTGCCAGGACCCGGTATTCCTTTGTAAGACGCCTTACCAGATATTCTCCCAGAAATCCGGTTGCACCTGTTATAAGAACTGTATTTTTTCCGGTTTCCACGGTATTTCCCATACTTTGTTTCCCCTCTTATCCGTTTATTTCAGCCGGCCTTTTCATTTGTTTTCATCAAATAATTGCAGTGCCGCTTCCATGTGCACAGCACACATTTCTGTTCTGAGTCCTTCATCCCACTGGTCTTTCAGCTTCATTGCAGCCATGGCTTCCCCATATAAATCCAACCTGTCCCTCAGTATCCGTCCAAACCCCAAAGCTTCAAACTGACCGGCATTCAGCCGCTGTTCTCCCTGCTGGGGGCACATCAGACAGGGTACGCCGTAGTACAATGCCTCATGAATGCTGTTCATTCCTCCAGCTGTGATAAACAGGTCCGCATGTTTCAGTATCTCACCCTGGTTGACGAACGGACGGATAATAAAGTTATCACAGTGTTTCCATTCATCCTTCCTGGTGTCTGTGTTCCTGCCGGCCCTTTCCATATTCCAGACCATGACTACATTCCAGGAGTTCTCATTTTTATATGGTTCCCCATCCACCGGATGTTTCTGCCCAAACTGGCGCAGTATCTCCCGCAGGAGTCCCGCATCCTGGTTAAATACGGTTCCCAGGGAAATATAAATCAGCCTGTCATCGGGACAAACAAAATCATTGGTCTGGATAACATTTCTAAAGGGCGCCAAGGGTCCCAGGAATACATAACCGCTTCCCAATTTGTTTCCGCCCGGCTGGAAGTCTTTGGAATATCCCATCAGATTACTGCTTCCCCTGTTCATCAAAACAGACAGCACACCCAGCTTTCTGATTCCATATGTTTGTCTTAGCTTGCGGCGGACATCCATGGCCCGATTAAATTCTCCCGCATACCGGAGAAAAGAGGCTGAGAACCCGGATGCATATGCCCAAAATGCTTTCCCTCCAACACGGTCCATAACCGCAATGCTGTAAAAGCTGCATGAAGGTATCTTCATGATTTCTCCCACAGCCCTGCCCCACAGGGCCAGAGAATCAAATATGACACGGTATGGTTTCTCCTTTTCTGCCTCTGCCAGAAGATGAGGAAGCATATCGCGGGTGTATTCCAGAAGCAGACGGTACAGTTTTAACGGCTTGTCCCCGTCAGAGGCATCAATGGAATCCCGGTCCAAAGGATAAGCCCTGAACTCACAGCCATTGGCCTCAATTTCTCTCCTGTAAGGCTCCATTGAATAATAAACAACCCGGTATCCGGCAGCAGACAGGCATCCTGTTAAATAAAGGTTTGAATGCAGATGCCCGTAAGCCGGTATTCCATAAAAGAAGATAGACGTTTCTGGCAGTATACCACTCTTATCCTCTGCCGGCCTCTCCGCCATAATAACACCTCCTTATCACTATGTGGCAATTATAAGGTACAATGCCGGAATTAGATAGATGTCATTTGCCATTTTGTGAGTGACAAATGTCATTGTCATTCACACTTGTCATCCATATGATTCCTGTTTACCAGATTTACCTCCTGTTCCCGAAAAAAAGAAACCGCTGTTATATGAGGTGTCATCGCGAAAAATTCCGTCAGCAATTCCTCATTCCATTTCATACAGCGGTTTCTTTCTAACATATTCTGATAAGGTTACCCTTTCTACGCCTTCACCGTAAACACCGGCTCCATCCTGGCCACCAGTCCTGCCATCCCGTGTTCCTCATGAACCTTTACCACCTGGTGGATATCCTTGTAGGCATAGGGCGCCTCAGAGCGGATGGTTTCCTCCCATTTTTTCAGAATATCGTTCCGGCCCTTTAAATCACTGCGGTCCGGATCAATGGGTGTCACGATATGGAATTTTTTCATAAATTCCTTAAATTCCCGGTCATTTCCATGTATCGCCTCTCCCCTGGAAAGCCTGCGCCCGGCTCCATGGCTGGCGCTCCACAGGGATTGCGGATTTCCCATGCCTCTCATCAGATAGCTGGAGCTTCCCATGGAACCAGGTATCATCACCGGCTCCCCGTAGTAGGCAAAGGGCGTTCCCTCCATCCCCTCCATCCCCCTGGCTGAGCAGGCCCCTTTCCTGTGAATGAAATAATTCCTGCCCTCCATCTCCTCTTTCCAGATAAAGTTGTGGGGTGAATCGTACAGAAGCTTCATCTCATAGGGCCGTACCTTGTCTGTCACGGCACGCTGAAGCATAAGCCCCAGGAATAACCGGTTGGCAAATCCGAAATTAGCGGCGTTGTATGTAGTGCTGCAGAAACGCTGCCATGGGCTGTCTGTCTCATCGCTTACCGGAACATTTTCTCTGCTATTTATTTCCATTTTTTCCCTTTCGGGCAAAAGATAAATTCCGTTGTCCGGATGGGGAACTCCTTTCGGATACAGCTCCTTTGTTATGATTCGGTTAATTCTGCCGCTCTGGTGGCCGATGGTCAGAGATCCGGTATGAATCATGACCAGTATACTTCCCTTCCTGATTCCCCATGCATTGGCTGTCCGGCCGTCGTAAATCTCCGCCACGCGCTGCATCTCCACAAAATGATTTCCGCCTCCAATGGATCCAATCTGGTCATCATAGGACAAAGTATGGGCGGCCCCGATAAAATCCCCCAAGCCCTCGGTGCCGGTCGTATACAGGCTGCCCTTAAAGGCCGTGTACTCCAGGGCTTTTTCCTGTTCATCCCTGTCATAAAGGGACCATATTCCCCTTCCTTCTGCCTCCCCCGAAGTCTCCAGCAATCCCGTAAGCCCATGTCTCAGCATGGCTTCCCTCTGTATTCCGTTCATAGGTATACTGCGTCCGCCTTCAAAAAAGATACGGCGGATTTGGGGCAGCAGGGACAACAGGCAGGATTCCAGCTCTTCCTCCTTTAAATCCGTAGTATAGAGCCTCATACCGCAGTTAATATCATTTCCCATGGCCTGGGGTATCACGAATCCCTCTGTCATCAGCACCGTTCCGATAGGAATGCCGGCTCCCTTATGAAAATCCGGAGTCACTGCTGCCTTTATGACAGAATGTTCCTTTTCCGCCGAAAAAACGCCGGACTCTTTCATCCGCTCCACAGTACCGGTAAGTTCCATCATTGATTTCAGTTCATCCGCCGCCTTTTTCTCCGGCTTTGTCCCTTTAGGAAGGAAGATGGACACGCCGCAGGATTGGCCGCCAAATTCTAATTTTAATTCCATGTTGCCTTCTTTCTCTGTTTGTTTATCTGAATTGCTCTATTATACAACAAAATCCATAAGGAAAAAACAATCAATTGACAATCATTTGCAGTTGACGCTAAAATATATGTTATAGCGTGTCTGACACGACAATACATTTTATGAAATGAGGCATCCACTTACATGAGTCAATTATCATACCATGAACAGGTAGACCGGGAAAACATTCTGCGGCTGCGCAATCTGATAAAAGACCTGCCGCCATTCTGCGGAGACTTTTTCCGCGGAATCGAGCCCAGGACATCCTCCAGGACCAGGATCGCCTATGCCTATGACCTGCATGTGTTCTTTGATTTCCTCCACAAGGAAAATCCGGCCCTTGCCAGGATTGCGGTGCAGGATATCAAACTGGACCAGCTGGACCAGCTGTCTGTCACGGATTTTGAGGAATATATGGAATACCTGAAATACCGTTTCAATGACAAGAACCAGGAGGTCATGAACAAGGAACGGGGAATCATGCGCAAAATTTCCTCCCTGAAAAGTTTCTACAATTACTATTACAGGAACGAGCGAATTAAGAACAATCCTGCGGCCCTGGTACAATTACCCAAGCTCCATGAAAAGGAAATCATCCGGCTGGACGTGGATGAGGTGGCCCTTCTTCTGGATGAGGTGGAACAGGGTGACAAGCTGACCGATAAGCAGAAAAGTTACCATGCCAAAACAAAGACGCGGGACCTGGCCCTTCTTACCCTCCTTCTGGGAACCGGAATCCGTGTATCTGAATGTGTGGGGCTGAATATCTCCGACATTGATTTTAAGAACGGCGGCATCCGCATATACCGCAAGGGCGGCAAGGAGGTGACCGTATACTTCGGAACCGAGGTGGAGGACGCCCTTTTAGACTACCTGGAGGAACGCGACCGCATCATCCCGGAGCAGGGACATGAGGACGCCCTTTTTCTCTCCCTGCAGCGCAGGCGAATGGCTGTGCGCAGCGTGGAAAATCTGGTTAAAAAGTATGCCCGCACCGTGGCTCCTTTAAAACCAATCACCCCTCACAAGCTGCGCAGCACCTATGGCACCAACCTGTACCGGGAGACAGGCGACATCTATCTGGTGGCCGATGTGCTTGGCCACTCCGATGTCAATACCACTAAGCGGCACTATGCCGCGCTGGAGGATGAGAGAAGACGCAGCGCCAGGAATAAGGTCAGGCTTCGGGAGAAATAGAATTACAGTACGAATTTAGAAGTACAGTACCGGACAGAGCGTGCAGACTGTGCAGACAGAAAGACTTCCTGCCGCACGGTCTGTCATACGTTCTGGCCCACCTGTTGTGCACAGCAAAAACATGACCCAGGATACAGGCAGAGGCAAAATCACGACCAGCCCCTTTTTATATCAGATATATGTATCTGTTTCTTTTTGACCTTATTCAGAAAATATTCCAGTATCTGCTGTACAACGATTTCCGGTATGGGCCGGAAGTACAGAAGATTTTGTAGGGCTGCCATGCCCTGGTCCTCCAGGTCTCGGTCCTCCCGCCTACCTCTCCCCATTTCCGGCGCCTCCGCCAATATCATCACCATCTCAGCCAAAGGCAGGGATGCCTTTTTATCGAAAAGCATCTGACCGTCTCTTTGAAGACATATAAAAAATCCGCGGTTGAAGGTATCATACGTAATCGTTTCCAACGCCAGGCTCTTCTCCAGTTCCTCCTTCTGCTCTTTGTCAATGGGACCATATTCCATCTGTATTCCCAAATCCGAAAAAACTGCCGCATATCTGTCAAGCAGCGGGCAAATCCGTTGGTATTCCTCCTTAAAAAGAGATTGTCCTATTGAAAAAGACACAAATCTGTTTTGCAGCAGGCACCGGACATACTCACTTGTTTTCTCCGCCCCCTCTACCGGAATGCCAAGCCCTATCATGTGACGCAGGAAGGCAAATGCGCAGCGCATATCAGACGCATCTGCTGAAAAGGCCCGTATCTTTGCCAGACACGTTCCTTCCCCGCCGTAAATCCGTGCATTCAGTCTTCCTTCCTTATTTTCCTTCAGCTGTATTTTTGCAACATCGAGACAGCTGCATGTAAACTCTTTCCGGAACAGCTTACTTACAGCAAGCTGCCTTCCTCTCACCTCAATCTTTGACACTTCTTTTGGAAGCCACGGGGAAGTCCAGACCAGGAAACGGCGTTTATCAGGATCCGGATGAGCCGCCGCAGTCTGCTCCGGGCTGAACATTCGCCCCGGAAGGTCCACCTGTGCTCCCCGTTCCTCCAACAGTTCAAACAGCCGCTTACAATCCGGGCAGTAGTCGTAAATTTTAAACAGCTTACCGGTACTGCCTGAAAAAACAAAACCGTCATGGTTCCATCTCACACTGCATATATCATCCAGGGTGTATCTGTGTTTTCTGAAAAATATATCCCGAAACAGGATCTCATCCCCTTTGACCTGGAGCATTCTGCATCCATAACACCAAAGCCATAAACCCATGGTACCAAAAATAAGTAAAAATCCCAGGGACATACCTACCGACGCAGTCTCATTGCCATTTAGGTAATCCCGATAGCACCAAAACGACATCAGGCCCCCGAATACCATTCCAATCACACCTATGATTCTTATAGTCCAGGGCGCCCTGATAAGCAGTTTTTGCCGGCCGGACAGCACGGCCTTTTCCGCCTTTCTATCCTGTTCCGGTTTATTTTGAGTCTCTTTCATCATTCTCTTTTGCCCCCGTTCATCACTCAACTGCCAATCATGTAAGGCATTACGGCATTCAAGGCTGTTTCCGTATATTACTTTTGCACTGTTTCCATGACAGGCTCACTGCACGGATATACGCTTCAGCTGGCCTTTTTTCTTAAGCTCTCCCACCAGGCCGGACATATCGTAATCCGCAGGCGTTTTTAACTGGGCCGTCAGCACATAGGTGGACGCCTCCTCTGTAAGCTGTATATTCACCATCTTGCAGTTCTGGTCCTGCAATGTCCGGTTGATGAACTGGAAGATGTCCTCATCCAGGCTTTCGCAGTATTCAATCTCCACCTCTTTGTCCTCCCCGTTCCTTCTGGAGAAATAACCTTTCCTGCCCAGGAACAGTTCCGAGAGCATCACGATAGCCGTGGATACAGCCCCCAGAATATACATTCCCGCTCCCATGGACATACCCACGCCCACAGTCGCCCATATTCCGGCCGAGGTAGTGATTCCGTTCACGCTGTTGTTCCGGAAAATAATGATGCCTGAACCAATAAAGCCAATGGCCGTAACCACCCCCGCAGCCACACGGGAAGGGTCCAGTTTTACATACTCGTTCAGCACATCCCCGAACCCATACTTGGAAATAATCATCATCATGGCAGAGGCCACAGCAATAATTACATGGGTCCTGGTGCCTGCCGTCTTCTTTTTACTCTGCCTCTCGCAGCCAATGAGGCCGCCGCAGAGAGCAGCGGCCACCAGCCGTAATACGTAGATAAGCTGTTCCGTGACAAATTGATTCATGTAGCACCTCCGTCCCGGGGGCACAGTCCTGTTCCGGGCCCTGTGCCAATCCATTTACTAAATAATATATTCTAACACCCCTCCATCTGCTTTTACAAGTTAATTCCTTATAAAGAATTTCAGTAAGACAGCCATTAAAGCTGCCATTCAAACTGCCGGAACCTGATGTGCAATACAGGGCGGCGCCCAAATCCCTGCGCTGCCCTGCTGCATGGTCAAACATATTTTTACTTACCTCATACGGTTAATCCAGCACATATAAAGACGCCTGCTTCCCATCCCTTCCGGCACGTTCCTTCAGGGAGGAAATCTGGCCGGAAGACAGCAGCTCCTTAAGAACATAGAGATATTCCACCCGGTCCTCTTCATAAGCCTGAAGGGCCATTTCCCCGGCCTGTTCCTGATTCAATGACTCATATGTCATATAGAATATATCTGCATGGTCTGTCTGGTATGCATTCCGGGCGACTTCCGCCTTTTCAGCATCCGTCAGCTCATCCTTTAATACGGAAAAAAAGTCCGCATCCCCGGCCCTGGCAGCCTGCTTTGCCATCTCTGTTTTTCTGGCCTTAAGGGATGGATCATCATTTTTCGAGATAATGGCAAAATACTCTATCTGGTTCTCGGCATAAAACCGCTCCATCAGACTGGCGCAGGTTTCCGGGCTTACACTGCCTGACACGGCTGCAAAGTAGGACCTATTATCCGCCTCATAGAAACGCAGGGCCAATTCATCCGCCGTACCTTCAAAGGGGCCTGCCGCTCCCAACAGGGCCAGCTGCTCCGGCGGGAACCCGTATTTGCTCTTACTCAGCTTTTGCTTTTCAATGGATTGCCGCACTGCCTCAGCTATGGCGCTGTTATCTGCATATTGCTCCGTCCTGACAGTAAAGCATAAAGGCTTTCCGTCAACCTGCCGGACTACATCATACTGGCCGGGGTCCACGTTCCAGGCCAGAGCCACGATATAACCATTGGCCCAGAACATTTTTGTCTGAAGGCTTTTCTGGTCCGGACTGCGGCGCACATCCTCATACTCATTCCAGCTGATCGTTTCTGAATCGGCAAAGCTCCCGCCGGACCTGACGGATGTATCTGTTTTCCCAATTCCCGCTATCGTCTGCGCTCCCAGCCGATCTGCCGCGCCTGTCAGAACATTCTCTGCCCCAACCGTCCCATTTTCCCTCTGTAACGGAGCAAATCCGCACAGCACAGCCATAGACACAATTGTTGCAGACATTATACAGGCTGCCAGGGACCATGGCCTGCTTCTCTTTCTGAATTCCATGATGGAAACCAGCCTTTCCTTCATCCACTTTGCATTTTCACTGAGAGGAAGGCCCATATCTGCACTCACCGGCATGGGACGGCGCCTGAGCGCGGTGAGGAGAATCTCGCCATAGAGGTGTTTATTCCTGCCGTCCATACGGCGGATTACCGCCTCGTCACAGGACAGTTCACAGGTCCGGGATACCTCCTTTTGCAGCACATACACAGCCGGGTTAAACCAGTGCAGGCATACGGCCGCCTCCACCAGCCACTTGTAAACCCCATCCATGCGCCGGATATGGGTGAGCTCATGCAGAAATACATAATATGCCCTGTCTGCCGGAAAATCAACAGGCATGATGACAACAGGGGACAACAGCCCCATTGTCACCGGCGAGGGAAGGGTGCGGCTGACCACCAGCCGCGGTCTCCTGTTCAGGCCGCAGACACGGCAGGCTTCCTCCAGCGGTGCGCCATAGGCCTCCAGCCCCCCATCACCGGCAACGGCCGGGGATTCAGTTCTCTTACACAGCCTGGCCGTGGACCTGTAATTCCATATCCTTCTTCCCATCAGCACAGCGGCCACAGACAGCCACAGTGTAAGGAGAAACAGATATAGCCCAGGGGCCTTTACGGTATCAGTTTTTGCGGTATCAGCCTTTGCGGTATCTCCCGCCGTGAAAGCCATCGCCTCCATATCTCCTGTTTCCGCCAATCGCTCCGTCCCCGTTCCCGGCCGCACTTCCATAACCGGTTCCGGTTGTCCCGCACGATCTCCGCTGCCGGAACGTCCATCCATCCAGGCATGAAGATTCCCCCCGTCAGACAGTAGGCCAACGGACATCCCGCTTTTTAAAGCATCCGGAAAGATAAGGCCGGCCGGGGATGGTATGGGCAAAAGCAGCCTGAACACGGCTGCCAGCCAGATGTAATACTGCCATCTGCGCCCCATATGGCTGCCGAATATCCGTGTGGCTCCAAGGAGCACCAAAATCAGTGCTGTTCCTGACAGTGACAGGGTAAAGAGCATCTTCAGGCACATATTCATCCCTTATCTCCTCCCTTCTCCCAGAACGCCTTCAACTCCTCATAATCCTCCTCCGTCAGATATTCCTGACTGACAAGAGCGGATATCAGATGCTTCGTGTCTCCGCCAAATACCCGGTCTACCAGAAGCCGGGCTTGGGTCTGCCGGTACTCCTCCCTGGACACCAGGGAAACATATTCGTTCAGCCTGCCCTGCTTGCGCACGGTCAGCATACCATTTTCAGCCAGACGTGATAAAAGAGTCAGAATGGTATTGGGCTTCCAAGACTTTCCCCTGGCTGCCAGTTCCTCCCCCAGAACGCCGAACATGGCCCTTCCTCCTTTGTCCCAAATGACCTCCATAACCTCCATCTGTGCCTCAGGCAGTGATATTTCCTTCTCCATCTGACCAACCCCTTTCACCTACGTTTTGTAGTTCTTATCCCCAGTTTACCCCTACTATGTGTAGGTGTCAAGAACAAATGATAAGGGTTAATGATAAAATCCTTTCACCGTACATCCGTATTGTCAAAACGGAACCGCTCTAAGAGTCCTTTCAGCAGCAGCGCCTGGGCTGAAAGCTCCTCGCTGGCTGCCGCGCTTTCCTCGGCCGTGGCTGAATTCTCCTGAATCACGCCTGCTATCTGTTCCATTTCCCGGGTCACCTGTTCCACGGAATACGCCTGTTCCCTGGATGCAGACGCTATATCGTCCATGGTCTTTACCACATTCTGAACCCCGTTCAATGCATTTCTCATGGAAACAGCTGTGGCGTCCACAATTAGTGTCCCATCCTCCACTGCCTTTAACGAATGGGTGATAAGGTCAGCTGAATTCCTGGATGCCTGGGCGCTTTTGGATGCCAGGTTTCTGACCTCCCCTGCCACCACGGCAAATCCCTTCCCCGCGTCCCCGGCCCGTGCAGCCTCCACAGCAGCATTGATAGCCAGTATGTTGGTTTGAAACGCAATATCCTCTATGGTCCTGATGATTTCACGTATTTTAAAGGTACTGGTCTTAATATTGTGTATGGCGTTCTGCAGCTCCTGCATCCTGCCATCGCTTTTTGAAGCCTCCTCTCCCACATTTGCGGCTAAGCGGCTGCCCTCTGAGGCGAGGTCGGCATTGGATGTAATCTTCCGGGAAAGGTCATTGATAACAGCTGCCAGTTCCTCCACGGATCCTGCCTGTTCCGCAGCCCCCCTGGACAGTGTCTGGGCCCCCGCGGAAACCTGTTCCGAACCGCAGGAAACCTGCTCTGCCGAGATGTTTATTTGCCTTAAGGTATCATTCAGAGAAGCGATGATTTGCTCCAGAGCTTCCCGGATAAACCTGAAATCACCTATATAGTTCCCCTCCACCGGCACAGCCAGGTTTCCCGCCGAAACCTCTGTCAGTATATAGGTAATATCCTCGATGATATCCTTTAAGGAGCGCACTGAGGAACGGACGCTTTCAGACAGTCTTCCAATCTCATCATCCCCGACAGCCCGTATATCCACATCCAGATTCCCCCCGGAAAATGCCTCCATACTGGCGCTGATACCTCCCAAAGGCTTCAGCACCCTGCGGACCACAAATACAATCAGCAGGACCAGCAGGGCCAGCATCAGAATGGACACCAATGCCATTGTCTCTATCAGATAATTGCGGGTGTGGTTTACTTCTGACAAAGGAAGCGTAGCCACGGCCAGCCAGCCCGTTGTATCACAGTTCCGGAACATGGCTGTGTATTTGACACCGGAATATGTAAAATCCGCGAATCCATTGTAATTATTTTTTACCTTGTTTTTATAATCATCTGATATCTTAATCTCACTGACATTTTTGCCGGATGCAGTGGGGTCGTCGCTGTAGATGTAATCCGAGCTGTTGGAAATCAACTCCAGGTATCCTGCCTCTCCTACCTTTATATCGGAAAGCGTCTGCTTAAGTGTATCCAGGTATACGTCGAATCCAAAAAGACCTGTTATCTCTGTACCGTTCCCTGATACCACCGGTGACACGATGGAGACAATCATCTCGTGAGTGGCCGGATCCAGAAATGGTTCTGTTATGATGGTACTTCCTCCTGAAATCACAGATTCATACCATTGAGAATCCTCCAAACCGGCGTCCACCACACTGCCGTCTGACAGAAGGTAGCTGTCTGTCCTTGGATCTGCCACCCAGGCCTCCATCACCTTCTCCTTTTCCCCCATCTGAGCCAAAGCACTATTTAGCACCCTCAGCACATCGTCCAGTTGGCTATAAGCACTGATATCCTCCTCCCTGGAGACAGATGCAAAATATGTCTGCAAATCATCATTATCCCGAAACATGCCGGCAGCTGTAACCTTGCTGCTGAAAAAATCATCCACGCTGGAGACTGCATAATCTGTCTGAACCTCCAGTATTTTGTCATTCAGGGCGGAAATAGCCCCGGCTGCCATGACACAGGCCATGGTAATAAGTATAATTAAAAAGGGAATCAGTACCAGTAAAAGGCTCAGGCTGATTTTAAAAGAGATGGAGCTCCTTCTGCATCCTCTGCCCTCCTTTCGGTTAATCCTGCCTCTGCCTTCTGCATTTTCCATAAGTTTTATATCCCCCTGCTGCTTTTATAAAATCATGACACCATTCCATCATTATACCATAGCGCCAAAAAAAGGCAAACCGAAAGGTCTGCCAAAAGACATGGTATCTGCAAATATATTTTACAACCCCAGATATCCTTATATCTTAAATTATGAATCTGCAATTATGATTCTGCATTATGCTTCTGCGGCCACCAGAGCCTCTCCCAGCTCCCTGCACTGATTGAGTGCATCTTCGTCCGGACTCTCCCGTGCAATGACGCCTTCGCCTCCCACTACGTGGGCGCCTGCATTGGCCATACGGTCCTGCCAGTCGCGCATCCACTCTCCATCCCCCCATCCATAGGAGCCAAAGAGACCAATATGCTTACCGGAAGCAAACGCCTCCACCTCTGTCACAAAGGGCTCCATCTCACTCTCTTCCAGGACTTCTGCTCCCATAGCCGGGCATCCCAGGGCAAAAACGCCTGCATCCTTCAGCGCATCTGCCGAAATATGGGAGACCTCTGTCACCAGGGCATCCTTTCCGGCCTTCCTGATGCCTTCCGCCACCGCATTGGCCATGGCCTCCGTATTGCCTGTCTGTGACCAGTAAACTACCATAATCTGATTCATGTCGTGTATCCTCCTTATCTTGTCATTGATTTATATTGATTCAGATTGTGTATCCTTAAGATTGCATCAATCTTCATACCACGGGAAACCATATGGATTATGTGCTCACGGGCAAGGCTGTATGCTTTAAATATACGCTTGCACTCAGTAAGATCCGAATACACCTTCCAGTATCCTATATAGAGGAAATTCTTTCCGTTATTCTCAATAAATCCAGTCACATCCTTTGCCGGATAGCCCAGCAGCAGGCCTATCTCATGGGGAAATCCAGCACGTTCTTCCATATGCTCCTCATATTTGATGGACACAAGGCTTAAAATCTCCTCCAAATCCCATCCCCTGTAACCAAACCGGTCCATGAGAACCCTTACCTCCGGCCGGTCCAGATACGTTTCAAGAGCCTGTCTGATATAAAGAAGAAATGTGGTTTTCTCAGATGATTCATACAGAATACAGCAGGACACGGCCGTTTCCTTAAACAATTCCAGAACCGCCGCCCTTTTGGAACGTCCTACTGTGAGAAGATTTGATATCTTCATACCTGTCAGTAACGGTGCGCACTGCAATGCCACCTGGGTATCCAAATCTTCCGGATTCAGTTTTAACATTAGATGTAAAGTTTCCCTGCTCACGTATTACCTCCGGCTGTCTCAGAATTTTATTGCGGATAAATTTTATTGCGGATAAAAGATTCCTTTCAAAAATATTCCTCCGTTTAATCTCTGTATAATCTCCCTAAAAGTCCTGCTGTTAGTCATAACTAACTTACGTACAATATTATCAGACCGCGCGGGAAATTACAATAGCTGAAACAGGGAATAATTCTCATTTTCCATGAGTTTTTTTGTTTTTGCAACATTGAGATTTTTTATCTCATCTTGAATCGTGTGTGAGTTTTTTTTCTCATTCAAATTTTGAATGCATTTTTTTTGATTCTGTTATATAATAATCGGATACCCGGACGGGAATCTCCCTGTCCGTAAAATCATATCTCCGAGGTGACATATGGAATTACTGCAATTACGATATTTTCTGACAGCCGCTGAATATCAGCACATGACAAAGGCGGCCGAACATCTCCAGATAGCCCAGCCGGCCCTTTCCCAGGCCATTCACCGGCTGGAAGCAGAGCTGGGTGTGCCGCTCTTTGAGAGAAAAAACAGGAGTATAGAACTGAATGAAGCCGGACGCCTTCTTCAAAAACGGCTGATTCCCATTGTAAGCGCCCTGGACCGGATTCCAGGCGAACTGAGGGCCGACCAGTATATGTCCAGCCACACCATCCATTTAAAGCTTCTGGCAGCCTCCACCCTGATTACCAACCGGATTATTGCATACAGGGCCCTGCGGCCGGATGTGAATTTCCAGCTGTATCAGGCTGAAAACCATGCTGACTATGATTTATGCGTGTCTGCGGTCCGGTCCGATTTAAAAAATACCGATTATGAGGATTACATGGTCATGCTGGAAGAGGATCTGTATCTGGCAGTCCCCACCCATTCTCCCTATGGGGATAAGGATTCTATTAATCTGGCTGATACAAGGAATGCGGGATACATATGTCTGGCCGGTTCCAGGCCCATCCGCCAGATATGCAACAGCTATTTTTCAGAGGCGGATTTTGTTCCTAACGTGATATTTGAAAGTGATACCACAGAGTCTGTAAGAAACCTGATTGCTGCCGGGCTCGGAATCGGATTCTGGCCCCAGTACTCCTGGGGACCACTGGGCGGCGAATGGGGCCCCATGTCTCCCCACTCCCCAGTAAAACTGCTTCCCATCAGGGATCAGGTGTGCCGCCGTCAGATTATCCTCATGTGCTCTCCCCTTGGCAAGGACAACCCCATTGTCATGGACTTCTGCAATTTTCTCATACAAAACTCAAAATGGCTGTAGGACATTTCCGTCCCACAGCCATACCTTTATACTTCTCTTACTGTCATGTCTTACCTGTTGCTATAATCAAGCTGCTCTAATCAAGCTCTTTTTCTTTCGTCACTTAAGTTCCTTCAGATGGCTTCCCTTAAGCCTGGTAAGCGCCCTTGCCATGGACGCCTGGGACATCTTGAATTCCCTCAGGCTCAGCTGCTGGCGCAGCTGCTCTTGTGCGCGCTCCAGCGCCTCCCTGGCTCTGACCTCGTCAATGTCCTCAGGCCGTTCCGCTGTGTCCACAATCATGGTCACACGGTTATTAGCCACCTGCAGGATCCCACGGCCCACAATGGCCTGATGCCATTCTGTGTCCTCCGGCACCTTAAAGCGGAGGTTCCCCTCCTTGATAGCCAGAATCATGGCCTCATGGTGAGGCATAATGCCCATTTCACCGTCTGGTGCTGGCACTGCCAGATATGAACAATGCCCATTATAAAATATGTGGTCGCTGGCTACAATTTTCAGCCAAAATGCAGACATATCCCAGCTCCTTTCTGCGGCAGACAGTCCTGGTTAAGCCTCATGATGCTCCAGGGTCTTGGCCTTCTCCGCAACCTCGTCAATGGTACCCACATTGAAAAATGCCGCCTCCGGGTACCCATCCATCTCGCCGTCAATGATGGCCTTGAAACCGCGGATGGTTTCCTTTACAGGCACATATTTACCGGGTACGCCGGTAAAGTTTTCCGCCACATGGAAGGGCTGGGATAAAAACCGCTGGATCTTTCTGGCCCGGTTTACAGTCAGCTTATCATCCTCAGACAACTCCTCCATACCCAGTATGGCAATGATGTCCTGCAGCTCCTTATACTTCTGAAGCATCTGCTGTACCTTGTTAGCCACCTCATAGTGCTCTTTCCCAACCACATCCTCTTCCAGGATACGGGAGGTGGATTCCAGAGGGTCTACAGCCGGATAAATGCCCTGCTCCACAATCTTTCTGGACAATACCGTAGTGGCATCCAGATGGGCAAAGGTGGTGGCAGGCGCCGGGTCGGTCAAATCATCAGCAGGCACGTAAACAGCCTGGACCGATGTAACGGAACCATTCTTGGTGGAAGCAATCCTCTCCTGCAATTCGCCCACCTCAGTGGCCAGAGTGGGCTGATAACCCACGGCCGAAGGCATACGTCCCAGCAGGGCGGATACCTCGGAACCGGCCTGGACAAAACGGAATATGTTGTCAATAAACAGAAGCACGTTCTGATGCTCCACATCCCTGAAGTACTCAGCCATGGTCAGTCCTGTCTCGGCCACGCGCATACGGGCCCCCGGAGGTTCATTCATCTGTCCGAATACCAGGGCTGTCTTTTCCAGCACCCCCGACTCCCTCATCTCGGTCCACAGGTCATTTCCCTCACGGGAACGCTCTCCCACGCCCGTGAAAATGGAGTATCCGCCGTGTTCCGTTGCTATATTGGTTATCAGCTCCTGTATCAGTACGGTCTTGCCCACGCCTGCACCGCCAAAGAGGCCTATTTTTCCTCCCTTGGCATAGGGGGCCAGCAAATCAATTACCTTAATACCGGTTTCCAACATCTCCACAACAGGGCTCTGGTCCTCAAAAGACGGCGGGTCCCTGTGGATGACCCACTTATCCTCGCCTTCCAGGCTCTCTCCTCCGTCAATGGTCTCGCCCAATACGTTGAAGAGACGTCCCAGGGTCTTCTCGCCTACAGGAACCTGTATTCCGGTGCCTGTTGGCTCCACTTCCATATCCTTGCACAGGCCGTCGCTGGATGCCAGCATAATACAGCGCACCACATTGCCGCCTACATGCTGGGCCACTTCCATGACGCACTTCTTACCCTGATTATCCACCACCAGGGCGTCCTTGATATGGGGAAGTCCATCATCCTCAAAAGCCACGTCAACTACAGGTCCCATGACCTGTATGATTTTTCCCTTGCTCATGGCTGCCTCCTTTTATATTTACGAATTTACGATTGTTTCTTTTTTTGTGCCTTTGCACCGCTGATTACCTCTGTGATTTCCTGGGTAATAGCCGCCTGTCTCACACGGTTGTACTCTATGGACAAGTCATTTAAAATTGCGTTGGCATTGTCGCTGGCAGACTGCATGGCCATCATCCTGGCGTTCTGCTCGCTGCAGAAGGACTCCACCAGGGCGCCGAATATGAATCCGGTCACATAGTTGGGGACCACATGGTCCATAACAGCGCTGGGGGAAGGTACCATCTGTATCTCCTCCTGAATGATATCAGCAGGGATGACAATATTGCTGAAATCCTCCCGTTTAAGGGGAAGAAGCTCTGTCATCTCCGCCTCCATCTGCATGCTGTTTATCATCTGCGTATATATAATCCAGACCTCATCCAGACGTCCTTCCTCATAATCCTCCAATATAGTAGAGGAAATCAGACGGGCGCGGTGCATGGTGGGGTTTTGTACCGTGTAATGGAACTGCTCCTCCACCTGGATATGTCTGGCCTCAAAATAATGGCGTCCCAGTTCTCCCACCACATAAAGCCGGTGGTTCTTACTCTGTTCCATCCACTCCTGGGCCATCTTCAGCACATTATGGTTGTAAGCGCCTGCCAATCCCTTATCGCCGGTAATGACAATCAGCCCCTTTACCCTGTCCTCCTCCTTGATTTCCTTCCTGGGATTGAAGTAAAAATGCTCTACATCCGGCATATGGCGCAGGATACGGCGTATCAAATCCTGAAGGCTATAGAAGTAAGGCTCTGTTTCCTCCAGAAGTTTCTTGCTCTTCTTAAGCTTGGTGGAGGAAATCAGGTACATGGCATTGGTAATCTTCCGGGTATCCTGGACGCTTTTCATACGGCTGAGGATTTCTCTTGCATTTGCCATATTAACTCCTTCTTCCTGGTCAGACGGACGCCTTATACTGGTTTGTCTTATACTGGTTTGCCGCATCTACGATACGGTTTATCAGGTCATCGTTCAGGACCTTGGTCTCCTCGATTTCTTTCCCAATCTCCGGATGTTTTTCATCAAACCAGGCCAGCATGTTCATCTGGAATTCCTTAATATCCGAAACCTCAACGGAAAGCATAACCTTGTGGGTTGCCGCGCAGAGGGTAATAACCTGTTCATGCAAGCTGAGGGGCCTTCCCAAAGGCTGCTTAAGCAGCTCCATAAGCCGTTTGCCGTAAGCCAGCTGCTCCTTGGTCGCCTCATCCAGGTCAGAACTGAACTGGGTGAATACCTCCATCTCCCGGTACTGTGCAAGGTCGATACGGATACTTCCTGACGCCTTCTTCATGGCCTTTGTCTGGGCTGCGCCGCCTACACGGGACACAGAAAGTCCCACGTTCACAGCCGGCCTCATGCCTGAGAAGAACAGGTCGCTTTCCAGGAATATCTGACCGTCTGTAATAGAGATAACATTAGTTGGGATATAAGCTGATACATCCCCGGCCTGCGTCTCAATAATGGGAAGGGCTGTGATGGAGCCGCCTCCCTTTTCATCACAAAGTCTGCTGGAACGTTCCAGAAGACGTGAATGAAGATAAAATACATCGCCCGGATAAGCCTCGCGGCCCGGAGAACGCTCTAACAGCAGGGATAATGCCCTGTAAGCCACTGCGTGCTTGGACAGGTCATCGTAGACAATCAGAACGTCCTTACCCTGATGCATAAAATATTCAGCCATGGCAGTCCCTGCATAGGGCGCTATGTACTGAAGAGGCGCCGCCTCACTGGCAGTGGACGACATGACGATGGTGTAGTCCATGGCATCGTTCTTTTTAAGGGTGGAAACCAGCTTTGCCACAGTGGATGCCTTCTGGCCAATGGCCACATAGATGCAGACCACATCCTTGCCCTTCTGGTTTAATATGGTATCCATGGCAATGGAGGTCTTACCGGTCTGCCGGTCTCCTATGATTAATTCCCTCTGGCCGCGGCCTATGGGGAACATGGAATCAATGGCAAGAATACCTGTCTCCATGGGAACTCCAACGGACTTTCTGTCCACAATACCGGGAGCTTCCTCCTCCACCGGGAGATAATCTTCTTCCTTTACAGGGCCCAGTCCGTCAATGGGCTCTCCCAGAGCGTTGACCACCCTGCCTAAGAATCCGCTTCCCACAGGCACGCCTGCTCTTTTTCTGGTGCGGACCACCTTGGTGCCCTGACCCACTCCTGTATCCTTTCCGAAAAGGATACAGCCAATCTCATTCCTGCGGATATCCTGGACCATTCCCTTAACACCATTTTCAAATATAACGATTTCCCCGTACATGGCATGTTCAATGCCGTATACAATTGCTATGCCGTCTCCTACCCAGATAACAGAACCAGTTTCCTGTTCCTGTCCGGCATGCATGTCAAAATTCTCAATCTCACTCTTAATAATGGAGATGATTTCCTGGGAACTGATTGTGCTCATATCAAGACTCCTATCTTACCACAGCCCGGCCCAGCCTTACCAGCTGCCCCTTCAGGCTGTAGTCATATTCTGTATCCCCGGCCTTCAGGACAAAACCGCCCACCAGGTCCGGCTGGTTCACCAATCGGATGTTCACATCTTTTTTGTTATATTTCCTGCACAGAAACTGTTTCATTCCTGTAATCTGGGCCGCACCCGGCATGGTAACATAGTGAAGCTCGGCATCCATAACACCTGCCGCCATTCTGGCATAGGCGTCACGGGCTTTTGCAATCTCCTCTGTCTGTCCGATGCATCCCGCATCACAAGCCTTTTTTAAGAAACGTACCATCAGTGCGGAAAATTCCGGTTCCCTGAACACCTTCTCAATAACGGCATGCTTACTTTTCAGGGGAACTACCGGGCTATTAAGGACCTCCGGAAGTTCCGGATTCTCCTTAAGCAGCTTTACAGCTTCCCTGACCATCTCTTCCGGTATGCCCAGTTCATATAGAACAATGGCATACGTTCTGGCTGTCTCAGTCATTTCCTTCACCTGATTCTGCTAAAAAGCGGTTGTATAGGTTCCTGTCGCCGTCCGGTGCGCTCTGCTCGCTAATCAGCTTGGCAGCAGCTGTCATGGCCAAACCGGCCACGCCGGCCTTCAGGTCATTCATGGCTTTCTCGCGCTCCAGGGCAATGGTACGGTCTGCCTCTTCCATCTTTTTGGCAGCGTCTGCCCTGGCCTGGGCCAGAACCTTCTCGTACTCTGCGGCAGCCCTGTTCCTGGCTTCCTCGATGATTCTTGAAGCTTCTTCGTCTGCATTGCCGATGGAGGCCTGATACTGCTCCTTCATCTGACGCGCTTCCGTTTCCCTGTTCTTTGCCTCGTCCAGGTCGTGCTCAATCATCTGCTTCCTCTCATCCAGTATACTGCGCACCGGACCAATCAGGAAGTGCTTCATAAACAGATATAGTACCAGTAGGTTGATAACCGTAAAGGCTACATTCCAAATGTTTAAATTTAACATATTAAGTCGCCTTCCTGCTATAAATTATTTTAAAAACAGAATGATTAAAAGGCCGATGACAAAGCCGTAAATGGCGGTTGCCTCAGCAAGGGCGCATCCTAACAGAAGTGCCTTTGTAATCTTGCCGTCTGCCTCAGGCTGTCTTGCAATAGCGTCCACTGCCTTGGACGTGGCCAAGCCGATACCAATACCTGCTCCAATACCTGTAACAACTGCAACACCTGCTCCTAATGCGATTAATCCTGTCATAATAAGACTCTCCTTTTTCTCTCAATATTTTCTTTTTCCATAAGGCTGCAAACTTAATCCTCAATGGCTTCTTTTATATATAGTGATGTGAGGAACACAAACACATATGCCTGTATCACTCCATCAAATATATCAAAATAGAAGCTGAATGGCAGCGGCACAATCAACGGCAGCAAATGCTTGATGAGTGCCATGACAACAATGGCGCCCAGCACGTTGCCGAACAACCGCATGCACAGGGACAATGGCCGTATAAACAGCTCCAGCACATTGATTGGCGCTATGATGGCAATGGGCTCTGCAAAGCTTTTAATCCATCCCCTGACACCCTTCTTACGGATGCCGGCCACTTCCACCAGAACAATGCTCATGACAGCCAGGGAAACGGTCACATTCAAATCCTTGGTTGGCGACTTGAAGCCAAGAAGTCCAATCATATTGGCAATTCCTATGTATATCACCACTGTAATCAGATATGGTATATAATCCTTTCCTTCCTTTCCCAAAAGCCCTTCAAAGAAATCATAGATAAAGGACATGCCGCTTTCCAAGGCAGCCTGCTTCTTACTTATGTTTCTCACCTTCAGGCCGCGGACCAGTATCAGGGAAGCTATCATCATAATCGCCATGATAATCCATGTCACCACCACGGATTCCATCACATCAATACCGCCAAACAGCGGTATGGTGAACACCACATTGCAGTTGAGCTCTTCCATCAGTGATTCCACTAAACCGTTCATACTAAACAACCCCCTTTCTCTTCTCGTTTGCTTTTGCCTATTATAGTCACCTTATTTAATAATTTCAAATACATATTATTTATAAATTGATAATATAAATGTTATAAAAAAGAAAATGTTACAAATCCATGAAGATTTCATTCTGCAATTTGTGTAATATATCACGTCACATGATATGCATTTTCACAGCATCTTAACAGCAAGAAAGAATTTTGTATTATTTTGCACAATAAAACGCTGCAAAATTATATAATTTGGAACTTCTGGAAATTTTCGGGCAAAAATGTAACCGGAATATACAGAAAATCCGTGAAAAGATAAAAACCCTTGGAGCTGGCCGGATATCTCCAAAGGTTTAAAATGTATCTCATACTATCATATTATATGTACAGAAGCTAATCCTGTTTACTCAAAATATACTACAGTCAGATACTGCCCTGTATGGATGGTATCCTTCTTAAGGCCGTTCATCTGCCTGAGCTGATTCACATACTCTTCCATACTCATGGAACTGCCTTCCCTGTACTGACGGGCAATCCCCCAAAGACTGTCCCCTTCCTGGATGCGTACGCTCTTATAATAGGGAGTGGTCCTGCTCCCCTCCTCCTTGGCCATGGAAGTAAACATGGTACGTCCCATAATAATGGAAACAAACAGTAAAACTGTAAAACATGTAGCTGACAACCTTCTCTTTCTCACTCTCATATGGCAACCTCCCTGAGGCGGTTCCTTCTTGCGCGCAATACAGAACGTCTGTTCTTTTGTATATTCATACTATACTACCAGAACAAATGTTTGTCAAGTGTTCCCGGCAAAAAATCGAACAAAGGTTTGCATTTTTACCGAACATATGTTACTATAAATATAGAAAACGCAGGAGGTTGATTATGGCACAGGATAAAATTACTTCTAAGCAGCAGGAGATTTTAGAATACATCAAAGAGACTATTTTACAGAAGGGATATCCGCCGGCTGTGCGGGAGATTTGCGAGGCAGTACATTTAAAGTCCACCTCTTCCGTTCACTCCCATCTGTCCGCTCTGGAGGATAAGGGCTACATACGGCGTGACCCCACCAAACCAAGGACCATTGAGATTTTGGACGACACCTTTAATTTTAACCGCAGAGAGATGGTGAATATCCCTCTCGTCGGAACCGTAGCAGCCGGAGAACCCATTCTTGCAGAAGAGCGGATTGAGGACTATTTCCCATTCCCGGCAGAGATTCTTCCCAACTCTGAGACGTTCATGCTGAAGGTTAAGGGCGAAAGCATGATTGGCGCCGGAATCCTGCCCGGCGACAAGCTGATTGTGGAGCAGTGTCCCACTGCGGCAAACGGGGAGATTGTTGTGGCCCTGGTGGATGATTCAGCCACGGTCAAGCGTTTTTATAAGGAGAACGGACATTACCGCCTCCAGCCGGAGAACGATGCCATGGAGCCTATCATCACGGAAACCGTAGAGATTCTTGGCAAGGTCATTGGCCTGGTGCGTATGATGTAGCGGCAGGGATGATGTGTCTTTTGCATCATGATATAGCAGGCCTAACGATTTATAGGCATAATATATTCCGGATCTGTTACTGTTTATATACCGCTATCACACACTGCTGCAACTGCACAAACAGGAACCGCTGGTGTATTTATCCTTACACCGCAGTTCCTGTTTTTAAGATTCATCTCTATATCCTCAGAGACATGAGCATACATACTATTACTTATCTAATAAGAAGAAAAGGATATACAAGGTCTTATCATTCTAGACCTCATATATCCGTCTCTCATTGGATTTAATTCATTTCCAACTCTTACACATTAAAGCTCATTTACATCCACAAATGTCTTTCCATCTCTCCAGATTCGCTCCAAATCATAGAACAATCTGTCCTCCCTGCAGAAGATATGGACTATTACGTCCTTGTAATCCATCAGAATCCAGTTTGCGTTCTGGTAGCCTTCAATCTGCTTGCACTCGCAACCTGCCTTTTCCAGAATTTCTTCCACATTATCAGCCATGGCCTGCACCTGATTGGGGTTGCTGCCGTCAGCGATTATAAAATAATCTGCCAGAACTGATACGGACTGGATGTCAATAATTTTAATGTCCTCTCCCTTTTTATCGCTGAGAGCCTGATATGCCAGTTTCACCATTTCCTTTGAGTTCATCGCGTTCTCCTTTCACTTTCTTAAAATATTCATATGCCTGGGCTGTCATGGGGTCAATACTTCCGCCCTTTTTTTCCAGGTAATCTAAAGTTCCCGCCAATATGGCATACATGGTCTCATCCAGGTCCTCATACGCCATCCGCCTTATCATTGGCAGATTATCGGCCTTGTAGCGCCTGGGTTCTATATAATCCGCTATATAGAGGATTTTATCCAGAGTCGTCATCTCCGGCCTGCCTGTAGTGTGGCAGCCGATGGCATCCAGTATTTCCCGGTCCGTAATCTGGTACTTGTGCTCCGCCAGCCATGCCCCGTATTTTGCATGGAGCACAGGCAGGGCCTTATATTCTGCGTCCGTCACTTCCAGACCATGTTTCAGGCATTTCTTCAATATGATATCATCCGAATACCGCTTCCCGCAGTCATGCATCAGTCCGGCCAGCTCTGCCTTGTCCAGGCTGCAGCCGTAACGCATGGCCAGGTTCATGCAGGTGTATGACACGCTGAGAGAATGCTCGTAGCGCATGGGCGCCAGCTTTCTCTTAAGGCTTTTCCTGTATAACATAATCTGGCTGCATTGGTTTTCCATACATTCATTCTCCTTTGCCGGCCAGGACCGGGGTCTTGACGCCGCCACCGTACAGTCCATGGTCCTTAATATATTCTTCCACTGCATCCGGCACAAATCCATGGATGGAATGTCCGTTAAACACGGATGCCCTTATTTCCTCCGAGGACACATCCATCTCACGGCAGCGTATGGGGTAAATCTTTGCCCCATACCTGGCAGTCAGGTATTCAATCTGCCTGTCAAAGGGCTGGTGGTCATCATGATAGGCACGCCCGGCCACCAGAAGCACTGCCAGCTTCATGACCAGCTCCGGGTGGAACCACTGTTCGATCTGATACAGGGAATCTGCCCCTATGATGAAATAGAACACGTCCTCCCTATATTCCTCACGCAGCAGGGACAGGGTCTGGGCGGTGTAGGTATTACCCTTACGCCTCAGTTCAAAATCCGAATACAGGAAATAGGGAGTATCTGCAATGGCCAGTTTAACCATACGCTCACGCATCTCTCCCTCAGTGATTTTATGATCTTTTTTATGGGGCGGATTTCCTGTGGGCATGAACCAGACTGCATCCAGCCCAAACTGCTCATAAGCTTCCCTGCCCAGCCGCAGATGACCATTGTGGATGGGGTCAAAGGTCCCGCCCAATATTCCTATTTTTGCCAAACAAATCCCTTCTTCACATACCTTTACCGGTTACCTGCCTGTCTATTTCTCCGGCAGCACAATCTTACGTTTCTTTTCCTCTTTGGCAGGACGGTAAAGAACGATTTTCCTGCCAATGACCTGTACCACCTGTGAGTGTGTGCGCTCTGCAAGGACATCCGCGATGGAACCGCCGTCGTCCAGACAATTTTTCAGCACCGTCACCTTAATCAGTTCCCTTGCTTCCAGTGCCTCGTCCACGGCCTGGGTAATCTCAGGCGTAAGGCTGGATTTACCAATCTGGAATACAGGATCGATGTTCATAGCCAGGCCTTTTAAATAGGCTCTCTGCTTGCTTGTCATAATAACTCCTTCTATTTGTAATAATCAAACTCCAGCCCATACATACGGACCGTATCGCCTTCCTCTATGCCGGCCTTCTCCAGGTCGTCCAGAACTCCCGTATTCTTAAGGAACTTCTGGAAGAAATCAAATCCCTTCTCAGAATCCAGATTGGTGTATCCAAGCATCTTGTCGATTCTGGGACCTTCCACCACATAAGCGCCGTCATCCGCCCTGGTAACCGTATAAGGCAGGTTCCTGTCGCCCTGGTACTGGACCTCAAATTCCTTCTCAAACACAACAGGCGCATCATCCACTGTTTTAAGCAGATCATTGATATGGTACAGAAGCTCCTTCACTCCCTGTCTGCTGACAGCGGAAATGGGGAACACCCTGATTCCCTTTGGCTCGAATTCATTTCTCAGCTCGTCAAGTATAATCTCAGTGTCTTCTTCTGCATACACCGCATCCATCTTGTTTGCGGCAATCACCTGGGGACGCTTTAGCAGCTCCGGATTATAGGCTTCCAGCTCCCGGTTAATGGTCTTTATGTCCTCCAGAGGATCCCTTCCCTCCACGGAAGCACCGTCCACCACATGGACCAGGACCTTGGTGCGCTCAATATGCTTTAAGAACGCATGTCCCAGGCCGATGCCTTCAGAGGCGCCCTCAATCAGGCCCGGGATATCAGCCATGACAAATCCGGCTCCGTCTCCCAGGTCCACCACACCCAGATGGGGATTCAGAGTGGTAAAATGGTAATTGGCTATCTCCGGCTTTGCGTTGCTGACAACAGACAGCAGCGTGGATTTTCCCACATTAGGAAAGCCCACCAGGCCCACGTCCGCAATGACCTTAAGCTCCAACTGCACCCACAGCTCGGCACCGGGCTGCCCCGGCTGCGCGTACTTGGGCACCTGCATGGTCGATGTTGCAAAGTGCATATTTCCAAGACCGCCCCTGCCGCCCCTTAAGATGACTTCCCTCTGGTTGTCACCTGACATGTCGGCAATGACCTTACCCGTCTCAAAATCTTTAAGAACGGTTCCCTCAGGCACCTTCACAATCAGGTCATCGGCATCCGCTCCATGGCAGCGTTTCTTTCCGCCCTCCTGGCCATCCTTTGCAATATACTTACGCACATGCCTGAAATCTACCAGGGTATTTTTTCCTTTGTCTACCTGGAAAATGACATCGCCTCCACGGCCGCCGTCACCTCCGTCAGGACCGCCGTTGGGAACATACAGCTCGCGTCTGAAGGACACATGGCCGTCTCCGCCCTTACCGGATTTAATAAATATTTTTGCGCTATCGGCAAACATACACAGTACCTCCTGTGGTGTGAAAAAGAGCCCCATACGCTAAGTATGGAGCCCTTCGAAATTATTCGTTGATTGCCCTTGGGTATACAGAAACCTGCTTTCTGTCTCTGCCCTTTCTTTCAAACTTAACAACTCCGTCTACTAAAGCAAATAAGGTATCATCGCCACCCCTGCCTACGTTGTTGCCAGGATGAATGTGGGTTCCGCGCTGTCTGTACAGAATGTTGCCAGCCAGTACGAACTGTCCGTCGGCTCTCTTAGCGCCAAGTCTCTTGGCCTCGGAGTCTCTACCGTTCTTGGTAGAACCAACACCTTTCTTATGAGCGAATAACTGAAGGTTCATCTTTAACATGTGTTACACCTCCTTAAACTTCACGTTAATATATGATTTCCCATAATCCCTCTCAATATTCTGAAGTCCCAGAATAAGAGAGTTCATCAGGAGTTTTGATTCAGGACTTATATCTGAAGTGAAACGGAATTCAAACGAACCGCTCTCTCCCGCTCCGCCTTCAAATCCATCTTCCGTAAATGCCTCCACTGAATTGAAAAAGTTAAGAGCCAAAGCCGAAACCGCCGCGCAGATGATATCCTCACCCTCATCGGCATAACCGGCATGTCCCTCCATCACAATCCCTGTGTAAACAGCATTGCCTGAATCTGTGGAATTCTTGAATACGGTTGCTTTAATCATATCATTTACAATTAAGCGTTGATTTTTTCAATCTTCACCTGGGTATAGAGCTGTCTGTGGCCGTTCTTTTTGTGATAGCCAGTTTTTCTCTTATACTTGTAAACGATCACTTTTTTAGCCTTACCTTCCTTCTCAACTGTTGCTGTAACAGTTGCACCGGAAACGGTTGGGCATCCAATCTGCAGCTCGCCGTTATTTACAACCAGCACCTGGTCAAATGTTACGGTCTCGCCTGCGCCTGCGCCCAGTCTCTCTACCTTAATGACATCGCCTTCTGCTACCTTGTACTGCTTTCCGCCTGTTGCTATAATCGCGTACATGAAAGGCACCTCCTATTATCATTACTCGCCAGCTTCGGTGACCTGCTTTCTTCCGTGGAATACTGGCAGACTCTTACAACCCCGCTGTGCGGCATACTGGTATATCATAGCATTTTCCTTTTCCGATGTCAACCGGAATTTCCAGATTTTTTGTCATTTGTTTTTTGTCATTTTTTTGCCACTTTTACGGGCCTGATTCAGTCAGACACCCGCTCGATTGACCCGGCATCAAAAAGCTCCAGATACTGCCCCTCTGCGATGTTGACCGTGACCGGCTCAAACAGCGCGGCGTATTCATCTATATAATCATAATAATATCTCACGTCGTTATAAAGGGCGTAATACCCGCTGCCAAAGGTAAGAGGCGTGATGCGGTATGTGCCCGGTTCCATATCCCGGCCAGCCTTGTACATACCGGTGGTTCCCAGGGTGATGCCCGCCCGGTCCGCCTCCACCGCATACCCTTTTGTGATTACCAGATGCTGTCCTTTGTAAAGGGTAATCAGTCCGTGGTGCTGAAACTGGAAGGTTCCAATGCGCCGCTCATCCGTATCATCCTTATATAAAGTAATGGTACAGGTGGAATAGGCGTTCTGTTCCGATGTGTCCTCCGTAAAAACCGCATATTCTCCCGGCAAAATATCCTCGCCAACGACATAGCTTCCCGGTCCATAGGTGACTGCGCCTTCCGAAGCTTCCGTCTCAACGGCCCATGATACAGCCGGATACGCAAACGTCAGGGAGAGCGCCAGAATCAGGGCGCCGGCGCCCTTTATGCCTTTTAATCCCTTTGTACATCCTACCAATCCGTCTCCTCCTTCACGGTGATTTCCATACACGCCAAAGGCGAGCCATCATAAATTTCTTATGGAAATCATACCCTGCCGTCCCGGATTCGTCAATAAAAGTCACTGTTTTTTCACTTGTTTTTCACAATTCTCAACTGCGTTTCCAGGTTCCCGGAGACAGAAGAACCAGCATGGGGAACAGCTCCAGCCTTCCGGCCAGCATATCAAATATGAGCACGGTCTTGGACAGATAGGACATCATGGAATAGTTGGATGCCGGACCCACCACAGACATTCCGGGACCAATGTTGTTTAAGTTGGCGGCCACTGCGGAGAAGGATGTCATAAAATCATAATTGTCCAGACTCACAATCAGGGTGGATATGCCGAAAATCATAAAATACACAATAATATAAGCGTTAAGAGACCTTAGGGTATTATGCTCCAGGGGTTTTCCTTCAAACTTCAGCACCTTTACGCTGCGGGGATGGATAACTGAAGCCATCTCCTTTTTTATTTCCTTAAACGCAATCATGACACGGGATACCTTCATGCCTCCGCCCGTACTGCCGGCACAGGCGCCGATAAACATGATGAGCAGCAGGATTGTTTTGGAAAACTCCGGCCAGCTGTTGTAATCAATGGTGGAGTATCCCGTTGTGGTGATAATGGAGGAAACCTGGAACGCCGCCTGGTGGAATGCCATAAACAGGGACGGGAACAGGCTCCTGATATTGATGGTGATGAGCAGGATGGCAATGGCCACCACAGCCAGATATCCCCTCAGCTCCTCACACCGCCCCGCATCCTTGGGCCTGCGTATAAGCAGCAGGTAGTACACATTAAAATTCACGCCAAAGAGCAGCATAAAAATAGTGATGACAGCCTGCTGGTACACCGTGTAATCCGCCTGCCCTGAATTACGGCAGGCAAAGCCTCCTGTGCCGGCAGCCCCGAAGCTCATGCATATGCTGTCAAATAAGGGCATTTTTCCAAGCAGCAAAAGGATCATCATGACAATGGTCATGCAAAAATATATGGAGTACAGCAGTTTGGCGGTAATGCGGATTTTAGGCACCAGCTTTCCCACGGAAGGGCCCGGGCTCTCCGCCCGCATAATATGCATGTTATAATCCCCAGCCATGGGCAGAATCGCCAGGATAAACACAAGAATTCCCATACCGCCGATCCAGTGGGAAAAGCTTCTCCACATCAGGGTGGCGTGGGACATGTCCTCCACCTTGGGGATAATACTGGACCCTGTGGTGGTAAAACCTGATACGATTTCAAACATGGCGTCAATGATATGGGGAATCTCTCCGCTTATGACAAAGGGCATGCACCCGAAAAAGCTCAACACAATCCATCCCAGGGAAACCGTCACAAATCCTTCCCTGGCAAAAAACATCTTTGTGCATGGCTTCTTCCTGGTGCACATAAATCCCAGCAGACCGCAGACAGCCGCAACGCCCAGATAGATAAAGCCGATGCTTTCCCTGTAGACAACAGCCGTAACAACGGGCAGTGTCATGAAAATGGCTTCCATATTCATGATCCAGCCCAGCATATAGATGATTATACTTCGATTCATGTCCCGCCCGCCTTTACATTAAGATATCCTTTAAATCATTAAGCCCTGTGTGTGTGGTCACAATGATGACTGTGTCCCCTGCCTCCAGGGTATCCTTGCCTCGGGGCATGATAATGCGGCCGTTGCGGTTGATGCATGCCACCAACAGGTTATTCCTGGTCCTCAGCTTCTCCAGCGGAATCCCCAGTACAGGCGAATCTCCCCTCACCCTGAATTCCAGAGCCTCGGCCTTGTCGGCCACGATTTTATACAGTGTCTCTATGTTGCTGCCCATGGAGTTCTGCATGGCCCTTACATACTGCAGTATGATGTCGGCTGTCAGCATCTTGGGGTATATGACGCTCCCCAGGTTCAGGGCGTTGATTACATTTTCAAAGGCTATTTTATTAACCTTGGTGATCAGCTTGGCCCTGGACTGGCTGGCTGCATATAAGGACAGCAGTATATTTTCCTCATCAAACCCCGTAAGGGAGGCAAATGCTTCTGTCTGACGGATACCTTCTTCCAGCAGCAGCTTCTGGTCCGAACCATCCCCGTGTATAATCATTGCATGAGGAAGAAGCTCACTTAAGATCCTGCACCGCTCCTCGTCCTGCTCAATAATCTTAATTTTTATCTTGGTATCAGCCAGGGCCTTGGCCAGGTAAACGGTCAGCTTTCCTCCGCCCACAAACATGGCGGAATTGACTGTGTTGTTCTCGATTCCTGCTTTGCGGAAGAAATCAGCACATTCTGCATGAGGAGCAATGAAGGATATCTTGTCCCCGCCCTTCATCTCAAAGTTGCCGTCCGGTATCACCACATCGTCTCCGCGCTCCACGGCGCAGATCAGCACATTGCTCTTTAACCGGCTCACCACATCCATTACCTTCATCCGGTCCAGAATGGAATCCTTGGGAATCAGGAATTTGAGAAGCTCAATCCTGCCCTTGGCAAACAGCTCAATCTTGATGGCGTTGGGGAAACGAAGCAGCCTGGCAATCTCCCTGGCCGCGGCCAGCTCAGGATTGATGGCCAGAGAAAGATTCAGTTCTTCCCTGATATAGTTGATTTCCGCTGAATATTCAGGGTTGCGGATACGGGCAATGGTATGGCAGTTGCCTGCTTTCTTTGCAATCAAACAGCAGAGCATGTTAAGCTCATCTGAATTGGTGGTGGCAATCAGCAAATCCGCTTCCTTGATCCCTGCCTCCATCTGTACCTGATACACGGCTCCGTTTCCGGTAACGCTCATAACATCCGTGCTGTCCGAAATGGACTGAAGCGCTTCGCTGTCACAGTCAATCAGCGTAATATCATGGTTTTCCCTGTTCAGCTGCTCTGCCAGTGTGGTTCCCACCTTACCGCAGCCCACAATTATGATTTTCATATTTCTTCCTCTTTATCCCCTGTGTATTGTCATATTCAGACCTGTTCGTGGAGCGGCTTTCTCACTTTTTTTCTGGTGAGCTCCACCAGGTTCAAAGCCGTCATATCCACCACCGTGGTCTTTACCGGGTCTTTCAAAACAACTTCTCCTAAATGGGCAAGAAGGGCCTTCCTGTCCTCATCCCTCTCCATATCAATAAAATCCACAATGATGATACCGGAAAGGTTGCGCAGCCTAAGCTGCCGTCCAATCTCATCCGCAGCCTCCATATTTATCTTGTATATGGTGTCCTGCATCTTTTTCCTGCCTGAGTACTTCCCTGTATTAACATCAATAACCGTCATGGCTTCTGTGGGCTCTATGACCAGGTATCCCCCGGACTTTAGCCATACGTTCTTACCCAGTGCCTTTTCAAAAGCAGTTTCCAGGCTGTAAAGCCTGCCAAGGGGCAGAAGGCTGTCCTCATAAAGGGTCAGGCGTCCCGCGTCTTCCTTCTGGCACATTTCCAGATACGCCTTCAGCTCCCTGTGGTACTCAGGAACATCTGTAATAATTTCTTCCAGGGTCCCGCCGAAGGAATCCCTTATAGCCGCTATATAGCCCGGCAGCGCCCTGTAAAGGCAGCTGTAGCAGACTCTGCACCCAGCTTCCGCCGAAAGCCTTTGCCATGTCCGCATCAGCTCAGCCAGTTCCTCCCGCACAGCACATTCCTCCACCGTAACTGCATTGGTCCTGACAATAACGCCCAGGTCCTTAGTTCCTGCCAGGTCACATTCCAGAAGCCCGCGAAGCCTGGCTTTGTAGGAGGCATCACGGATTTTCGCGGAAAAACCGATTCCGGTCTTTCCCACAGTCAGCACGCAGTACCGCCCAGTAAAGGACAGACGTTCCGTGACCACCGGAGCCTTTGATTTCACAGCATCTTTGCTGACCTGCACCACCAGCTCGTCGCCGGTCTTAAGACGTTCCGGCTTCCACCGCTCCTGAAGACTGTAGTATCCGGTACATCCCGGTCCTATGTCAATAAAGGCGGCATTGATATTGCTTACCACCTTCTGCACCTTGCCGATATAGATATTGCCCAGCAGGGAGTCTGCGGTATCCGGCTCCAGCATAAGCTGGCTTATCTTTCCGTCTGATACCACGGCCGTACAGACCTTATCCCCCCGCCGGGTCACTACTAATTTGTCCATTATCTGATTTCCTCACCCAGCTGTTCCAGAGAGATAAAGGAGTGAATACCGGCTTCCTTCTCGGCATCAGAGGCCCTGTCCGCATATACTTCCTCCCTCTGTACCATAAAGGCAAAGGGCGGGCGCTCCTTTCCCAGGAACCCGTAATACGCATCCAGCACTTGTTCCGGTTTCACATTGGCAGCGCTGCCTGCGGATATTTTCATAAACAGACGGGGACCTTCCATTTCGCCATCCCCCTCAGGACAGATTCTGAGCTCATAAACCAGGGGCTTTAAATCCATCTCCTTTTCACCGCCCTTGGTTTTCTTTGTCACCATGACGCTGGGACGCTCAAAAAAGGCAATAAGCCCCTGAAACCACGTTTCCTTATCCATGTCCTCCGGCTCGTATCCCGTTCTGAAGGCCAGGGTATAATCCCCGGCCCCGACTATGGACATGGCATTTGCCGCGTCATCCGGCAGACCCCTGTAGCTTACAATCTCAAAGCCTTCCGACATCACCCCGTTCAGACATTTCTTCATGGTTTCCGAATCTTTGGTGGAGGCCACTTCTATGTCCACGTATTCCCCTCTGCTGGTAATTCCCACTCCCAAAGGGGCCGCAAAGGACATGATCTGGTGAGGGGAGAATCCTCCGCTGTAACATACATCCACATCCGCCCTGCGTATGGCCTTCTGGAAATAACGCATCACGTCCAGGTGGCCGATAAATTTCATTGTTCCATATTTTCTGAATTTAATCCGAATTTTCATTTATCCTATTCCTTTACGGTTTCATAACAGACGCCGCAGCCAAAATCCCTGGCTCCGCAGCCTGAACATCTCTGACGGCAGTTAGGCGTCACTTCTTCCTTCACGGCATGGTTCCACTCACGGATCAGGAATTCCTTTGATACGCCTGCATCAATGAAATCCCACGGGAATACCTCATCCAGACTTCTCTCCCTGGTGGTATAAAATCCGATATCCACGCCGCAGGTCTCAAAGGCCTTCATCCACACATCATTCTTAAAATATTCAGACCAGGAGTCATAGATGGCCCCTGTGCGGTAAGCTTCTTCTATGACGGCCCCGACCCTGCGGTCGCCTCTGGCCAGCACGCCCTCCAACACGGTAAGCTCCGCCTCATGCCAGTTATATTTAAGGCTCTTGAAATTCTTCATCTCACGGAACTTGCCCCGGACGATATTGGCTCTCTCAATGAATTCTTCCTTTGTACACATCCTGGCCCACTGGAACGGTGTAAAGGGCTTTGGCACAAAGAAGGAGGAGCTGGCTACAATCTGTACCTTTCCGTTTCTCCGGTCCTTGGGGATATCATAGTAGGCTTCCGCAATCTTTTCAGAAAGCAGCGCAATTCCCTCCATATCCTCCACTGTCTCCGTGGGCAGACCCAGCATAAAATACAGCTTCACCCGGTTCCAGCCTGATTCAAAGGCATCTGTTGCTCCTTTCAGTATCACTTCTTCGGTCAGCCCCTTATTGATGACGTCACGCAGTCTCTGGGAACCCGCCTCCGGCGCAAAGGTAAGGCTGCTCTTTTTCACATCCTGCACCTTGCTCATGACGTCCAGAGAAAATGCGTCGATGCGCAGGGAAGGCAGGGATATATTCACGCCTTTGCCCTTGAATTCGTCAATGAGGAAATTGACCAGGCCCTCTAACTGGCTGTAATCGCTGGAGCTTAAGGAGCTTAGGGATATCTCCTCATGGCCCGTGCTCTTTAACATGTCGCTGGCATAGTGCTTCAGATATTCCAGGCTGTGCTCTCTGAGGGGCCTGTACACATCCCCGGCCTGGCAGAACCGGCACCCGCGGATACAGCCCCGCTGAATTTCCAGCACCACCCTGTCCTGGGTCACTTTGATAAATGGCACCAGAGGCTTTTCAATATATCCCACACTGTCCATGTCCGTTACCACTTGTTTGGTAACCACCGGCATGGCATGTTCATTATTCGGAAGAAAACATTCAATGGTACCGTCTTCCTTATAGGTCACATCATAAAAAGCAGGCACATAGATGCCCGGTATCTCCGCCGCCATTTCCAGAAACTGCTTTCTGGTGCCGCCGGCCTTCTTATTCTCCTTGTAGCGGTCCATCAGCTCAAAATATACGGTTTCGCCCTCTCCGATATAAAACAGGTCAAAAAAGTCAGCCAGCGGTTCCGGATTATATGCGCAGGGCCCGCCTCCGATAACAATGGGGTCATTCTCCGTTCTGTCACAGGTATGGAGCGGAATCTGTGAAAGGTCCAGAATCTGAAGCACGTTGGTGTAACACATCTCGTACTGGAGTGTGATTCCCAGAAAGTCAAAATTCTTTACCGGCTCCTGGGTTTCCAGGGTAAATAGCGGTATCTTCTTCTCCCTGAGTATGGGGTCCAAGTCTGTCCACGGGGAATAAACCCGCTCGCAGCAGATGTCCTCCCTGCTGTTAAACATGGAATACAGAATCTGAATGCCCAGGTGGGACATACCGATTTCATACACGTCCGGGAAACACATGGCAAAGCGGACATCCACTTTTTCAGGGTCCTTAATCACCATATTTACCTCGCCTCCAATATAGCGGGCGGGTTGTTGAATGCTTAGTAATATCTCATCATTTAAAGCTAGTTTTCTCATGGTTTTTCCTTATTTATTGTGCTGTTTACACAGTATTTTTGGCTTGTAGCAAGGGCCGTCCAAATCGAAAAGAGCCGGAGTTCAGGTCCTTATTCTGCTCTTTTCTGCTCTTTTTCACCCCTTTTTCAAAGAAAATCAGGCCCCTTTGTTTTAATTACGACATTTTTTACCCCAACTATATAATACGGGATAAAACATTATGCCACAATGCCTAATTATAAGGCATTTCACAGTATTAAGCAACACCATTCGGCAGTAGTTTCATTTCATTTGATTAATTTCATTATAAGCACCCATGCGATATGAGTCTTCCTGTTTTGTTATTTTCCCCTGCTTCCCTTATAAAGCAATCCATATTTTCATACGAAAGCTTCAAGCTGTCTCTCTTTCCTTTTGTTACTGCCTTCATAAGCAGTCTGTCAATGGTTTTCATTTTCTCTATCCGTGCTTCGCCTCCAAAGGCTTTGACAGCAGCCGCATTTTTCAGCAATGTGTGCGCATTTTCTTTGAAACGTAGCCTATGTAAATGGAACTCCCCAAAATAACGGTATCATACATCTCCAAATCAATGGCATGGGGGTTGGCGCTCCTTGCCGCAGCGTATTCTCAATTGCCTTACACCTTTCCACCGTCTGACCGGCCTGTCACTGTACTTGATATAGAGAATAAAGCTAATGCTTAATTTGTAATCCACTCAATGGGAACACCCGGTTCCAATGTTCCGTGATTTATCGGTGTGATTTCTCCTGTTTCCGGATTGGCCGGTTGGTCGATTTGATATAAATATCCGTTTTTCCCGTATCTGCCCAGCTTGCTTTGGTCATAGCGTTCGCTATCTATACAAATACTAACGGCTTTCAATGCAACCGCTACTTCCTGGCTCCCCTCAAAAAGATCATGTTCCCATAAAAATTCACATTCAATATTCAAAAAACACTCTTTGATTTGCGGCGCATTGACCTTTGAGGCTTTCTCCGCCGTTAAACCGGAGGCGGTAATTTCATCTGTTTCAAACTGATTGTTGCCAATCGTTTTGATACAACGGTCATAAATGTCGATAGAGGGGAAATTTTACACGCATACTCTTGTTTCTTTCAGCGATTGATACATATGCCCGCCTTTATTGACTTTTCCCATAATACATATAAAGTTGTCAGCTCCACTTCCGGCAAAGGTAGACCAAGATTGCAGACAGGCGTTTTCCTTACCGTTCGATTTCCAGCCTGTAACGATGAATACCAACGATGGCATGGCTGTCACAAAATCATACCATGCAAACCACCTAAATATTATAAAAAATAGCTATCCTCCACGGCCATAGAGGATAGCTGGTAACTATAAATTTTGTCAGTAGCCCCTTTCGCGGTCTGCATGTAGTTTGTTGTAAACTGACCTAAGCAGCACACTTACAATCATCCGGGACGAATTCCTGATTTCGGATTTAAATACATTCCCCATATACCTTCTCAGTTTAACATTTTATTTTCCATATCTCATCGGACAGACCATTCTGCACTGATTACAGTCTACCGTATCAAATCCACGGCTCGTTTTACCATATGCATTTTGACGGCATAAACTTTGGTTCACTACTCCGTGACCGATAGCCCGGACCGGACATGCCTCTATACATTTCTTACAGTTTTTAATACAGATTTCTTCACATGGTTTATCTGACTGCAGCTTCAGTTCAAAGAGAATGGCGCCCAGCACTAACAAATTTCCATATTCCGGATTTAAAAGCAAACTGCTTTTTCCAAGGGTACCAAGCCCGCATAGAACAGCGGCGTGTTTCATGGAAATCAGTCCCTTACCTGTCAATGTTTCTGAATCCCAATACTCATATGGATTATCACACGGCAGCGGAACTGCTTTAGCCCCAAATTTACGTTCAAGAGCCTTTGCGCCCCTCAATGCTATTTTGTCAACCTCATCACAAAGTAGGGAGTTATAATGCCCATAAACCAGACGTGAATCTGCTTTCGTTATTCCCCGGGGAAGCGCGCATCCAAATACAATGACAGATTTACAGTCTCTAAACAGATCCGATGGTGAAAAACCCGGAGGCGCCGCAGCGAATCTTTCAATATCTGCAATACCGCATACGTCTGCGCCATATGAATAGATGATTTGTTTAACATCGTTATTCATAATTTACCTCGTTTATATAATCTTTTGGTACGTTTCAAACCAGTCCAGTCCATGCACTCCGTAACCCAAATCTACCCGGTCTATGTATTGGTATCCACACTTTCTGTACATACTGACAGCAGGTATATTCTTTTCATAAACGTCCAGCCGGATGGCTTTGACTCCTGTTTTTCTGCCGTATTCCTCAGCAAAATCCAGGTGCCTTTTTCCGATTCCCTTCTTTAAGTACATAGGGTGAACTGCAAAGGTGTACACCTCCGGATAAATCCCCTTAATCCAGCCGGGATAGTTGACCGTATTGGTTAGATGGTCAATCAGTCTGTTATAAAGTTGTTCCAGCTCATCTATGTCCGAAACCGTCCCTTTTTCTATTACCATTTCCATTTCTCACCCAATGTTTCTTACTCAATAAAAGCATGGCTCATAATATAAAACTCTTCCTGGCTCGGCTGATATTTCTTTTCCATTTTCTCTAAGGTATTATCATATTCCTGTGCTTCTTCTTCAGAGATTGCCATAACAGGGCTGTCATAATAGAACCATTTTCTGCCGTCCAATTGATTCGGGACCAGTTCCTTCACCATCATCGCAGCCGGATATTTCCCATTTTCCATACAGATATTCAATTTCCTGCTGCTTTTAAAACCGCACCCCACATAGTTCATCGGACTTCCCAGTATGACAACCACATCATAGCCAAGCCGTACGGCCTGTTCAAAGGAATGCTCAATCAGCATCCTTCCGTACCCTCTTCTCTGATACTCAGGAGCAATACTGACCGGACCAAAGGTTAGGATTTCTTTTTCTGTTCCGGCTTCATCAACCAGCCGGGCTTTTGTATACATAATATTTCCAATCACCTGTCCGTCCAGTTCAATCACAAAATCCAGCTCTGGTATAAAATCCTCATGTCCGCGCATGATGTGAACCAGATAATGTTCCGCACATCCAGGGATATATAGATTATAAAATGCCTTTCTCGTAATCTCTTCAACAACCTTGTAATCACGTTCTTCTTCATTTCGTATCGTTATCATATCAACGGCTCCTCCATACCTCTTATTTTGAATTGGTTATCCCTTTAATCATATCTTTTTATTCAGTCCCGCGTTCCTAAAATATAATGATAAAACTCTGTCTAACTGCCGTCAGCCCGTTCTGTTTCTTCAGCCTTCGCCTGTGTCTGCATATAAATCCAGGCCACTGTCTGCAATTTTCTAATACAATGCAGAAAACTCATAATAATATGATAACTGCTTTTAGGATAAGCCAATGGCAGGGGGATATACTTGACAATATGCCGTTCTTAACGATTCAGCTGCTGCAAAGCCAGCTTACGCACAGCAACCTCAGCACAAATCAGCCCGGCAATATACTCTGCTGTTTCCTCTGTCAGAAGGAAGAGCATTCCGTCATTACGGCATTTTTTTTGTGTCTCTCCATTCAGAGAATAGACGAAACCTTTCACACATGTACCACTGCATGCATCAGGGTCAATAAGTCTCTTGCAATCACGGGAAGCCGTCATTTTCTTTTGCATGTCAGCAGGCAGAGCGGCGATGACCTCCTCATACCTGCCGGCATTATCTCCGTAAATGCGTGCCCAGATACCTGTCTTGCGAAACACCCAATTCATTACGGTTTTCTTCTCCAGCTGGTATGTGGCAGTGTAACCGCTTTTGACTTCCTTGATTACCAGTTCACACCCCTGTTCCAATAGTTTGTCATTCAGCTTCTCCACAAATACACGGCGCTCCGGCGCAACTGCCAATAGAAATTCATTAAATGAAGTCTTTGCCATTATCATTTCCCTTTCTTAAATACAAATTAGTCAGACGAATATCCCCATCCAGCCCTGCCTGCTGTTCAAGACAGCCGCTTTTTCTGCTGCATCCTCCGTAATCAATCCCATCAGTTGTGCGGCGGGAATGGAACTATGGCGGTGTCTCACCCTAAGATTACGCCATAAATAAAATACTCATCACATGCGCCGGGCATATAAATCAAATTTAATATGCCATTCTCCGTCCTCTGCTACCGTAACATCCTGCTGCTATAACTGTTTTCCGGACTAAAAGCAAAGAATTCCTGTACTCTTTCCTTCATCCTCTACTTTATTATTTCCTTAACAGGCAGCAGCAGATCAATCTGTGTATCTTCCATTTTCGCCCCATTATTCATAAGGTTGTAATAATTTAATATTTCCTCAAAGCATGGACCGCCGGCTTCTTCGTATCTCCCGCTTTCTGCGGCCCACTCCTGAAGCAAACGCCAATCCTGAAAATTCCAGTCCCTCAATACATGGGCAGCATACATCCCGCCGCCAAATGTTTTTTTAACCAGAGGCGGCTTAACCTCCATATCCTCAGGGATTGATACCCATGCTTCATAAGCGGTGGGAGCTGCTCCGGCTTCCACTCTTAAATCTGCTCTGGAACAATCAAATCCCATCCCTCTGGCATCGGGTTTTAGTTTCAGCAATTCCGTTTCGTAAACAAATTTCTCAATCATACCGGTGGCTTCCGGCCCCACTCCATACTCAGCTTCCCCTGAAATGCGGGCTGCTGCTACGGTCATTGGCGGAAGGTAAATGATCCGCACGTCTCTGTCCTCCAGTTTTTGTAACGTCTCATTTGCTTTCTTAGGGTCTTCCATCGACGATTCCTCCTGTATTTTGTTTTTGGAAAGAAAATGCTGTCCACAACGGCAAAAACCGAGCTGTCTCCAGGATTAATTTTTTGATATTATACTGACAGTCTGCATTGGTTCCATCGTATTTGTACCTTCTTCCTAAATTAAGTATAAAGCACGACACGGTGTACATGTCAAGAAAAATTTTCCATGAGGCTTAACTGCCGGCAGAAAAGATTTACAATCTTTATCTGCGCGCTGATTCCTGTGGAAGTTAATAAGGTATTCTAACCATCACCCCTTAGGAATATTAAAATAGACCTGACCAGCCTCCAGCGGCACTCCTTTGGCCGCATACATCTCACTGACCGTAACAAACTGGTAGCCCTGGGCAGCCAGAAGGGGGATGACCGTCTCAAAGGCCTCAGCCGTAGCGGAATAAAGGTCGTGCATCAGTATGATGCTTCCATCCCTTGCCTGGGAGAGCACAGAGGCTGCAATGGCATCCTTATCCTTACTGGACCAGTCCTGTGTATCTATGTTCCACTGAATCATGGGGTAAGATACCAGGCCCGGCACCTGGCCCTTAAAGGCGCCGTAAGGCACACGTACCAGTTTTGGCCGGAAACCTGTTACAGCCTCCACCGCATCATTAGTCATCTCAATCTGGGAGGTCACTTCTTCGGGAGAAATCTTTTCCAGATTCTTGTGGTTAAATGTATGGTTTCCTATCTCGGACCCGGAATCCCGGATTCTCTTAAGGGTGTCCTTGTAGTCATTGACGCGGCTTCCTACTATAAAAAAGGTAGCCCTGCCCCCGTAAGCCTGAAGTGTGTCCAGAATTCTGCTGTCCACACTGTAATAAGGGCCGTCATCAAAGGTAAATGCAATCATGGGCTTGGAGGCGTCCGCAGGCCCGGAAACAGGGAACAGCTCATTTCCGCCGCCTGCCGGGCCTAAGGCCCCTTCTCCTAAGGGCGGTGCGGCCTGCACCACGTTACCCGGTCCATCGCTGGAGACCGCAAAGGGTGCAATGGTCTCCGGTGTCTGCTGCCCCTTTTCAGAATCAGGCAGAAACGGATCCAGGACAATTCCGGACGGCGGTTCCCCGGATACCCATGTTCCGGTACCCTGCTCTCCGGTTGCCAATTCTGCGGACGGCTCTACAGACACCGGTTCCCCGGTTTGCATTTCTTTGGAAGCCAGACCTCCTGTTGTACCTTCTTTTGTTTCAGGACCTGCTGTCTCTTCCTGGTCTTCTTTCTCCGGTTCTCCTGTTTTTGATAACCCGGATGAATCAGATGGATTGTCCTTTGTTTGACTGTTTTCTGCCGCTATCCAGGCAGCAGGACCATTGCTCCTGTCCGCCATCACATTCTTTCCATAAAAAAACAGTTGTGCACATCCAATCACAACTGCCAGAACCAAAACCAGCTTCACACCAAACTTCAGAGTGGACTTTACTTCCTCCTCCCGCATCTTTGCCTGCCTGGTCTTACTGATTCGCTTCATTGCATTTTGCCTGTCCTGTGTTTTTAAGTTTTTAGGGATTTTACTGTTTGTATTTTTTCTGTTGTCAGTCCCTTTTATATTCTTTTTGGTATCTTTAGACATAAATTCTGGTCTCCTGTGTATTTTAAATGCAGCCAGCCTTTGACCAGCCTGTCTATTGTAAACAAATTAAGCGGCGCTGTCCATGGATTTAAAGAAATTGAAAGAATATGTAACAAAAATTCATACAGGAACAGATGCCTCTATTAAGAATAAATCGGTTGTCAAAACCTCGCTAAACACCATGAGAAAAAACTTCACGAGGCAAAGCAAGCCGAAAAAATTTACGAGAAAAAATATCATGAGAAAAAACATCCTTAAATCAATGTCGTTTCTTGAAGAATCTTCATTTATATGGTAGAATTATCCATAAGAGGTATTTTATGGCAATACTACGGGGTTAAAGACATATATCATATGGGATTACCAGGAAACGGGGACGTACTGTGAGAAATGAGAAACTGATTGCACTTATGAATTTAAAGGGCATGACCCAGGCAACCTTATCAAAGGAGACACACATACCTGCCAGCACTTTAAAGAGAATCATAAACGGAGAAAATCAAAAGGATAAAATGGTTCACATGGAATCCATCGCAAAGGCACTTGGCACTTCCGTCCATTCCATTTTCGACATTCCATTGGAAACGCCTCTTGCCGCAGCGCTGCGCCCGGACGAAGCAGGGGCATCTGTCACCAAGCTGCTGACTTCAGATGAATCACTGCTCCTTTACTGGTTCCAGAACACATACCGGGAAGGCCAGGCAGCTATCCTCAAACGGGCCAAGGAAGAATATAATAAAACACAAAAAGAAATATTAAAAAAAGTAACATCACTTGAAGAACCAAAGGACAATCCCGGAGATTTCGACCAGCTGTCCCTTGAACTCAGAACGTAACCAGGCTGCGATGAAGTAAATCTCATCGCAGCCTTTATAGAGTTTTTTTCTCACATCTTAAGCGTCCTGCTTCGGCTGTCCAGCCGTCCTCTTAATTTGGAGAGGCATTCTGACTCCCATGGGATTGAGAATCACACCCTTTGCCTCTTCTGTCATGATCTGCGGTATCTTATCAGCTGTCACCACAAGGGGACGCAGTTTCCCCTCCCTGTTAAATTTCTGGAACTCTAATATATCTGTGAAGATAGCCTGGAATAACTGTTCGTTTACTTTGACAGCAGCCAGCCCCTTTCCCTCCTTCTCCACAGGAATAATGAAACTGCCCTTGCTGAAATCATTGGAAATCTCATCCTGCCACTCTTTAATCTCCGGAAGACTCTCCTGTCCCGGCTTTCTTCTAAGTTCCTGCATATAATACAGCATAGTCAGATGAAGGGACGGGTTCTCCACCCATATCTTCTCCCCTGACTCCTGTCCCTGCTGCTTATTGCGTTTCACAAAGTCCTGCAGCTGAATCAGGGTGTCTCTCCCGCCGTCTTTAACCAGCAGCGCATTTACCCCAAGTGTGTAAAGGCTGGTATAAAAGAGCAGAAACTGCTTGTTCTCCAGCTTCATAGGCCTGACAGGCCTTCCTGCTTCTGTCTGTTCTTTTGCCTCTTTTATAGCTGCCTGTGAATCAAAGAAAACTATGATTTCATCATCATATGTTTCCTGGTCGCAGACCACATAGGGTTCTCCTGTACACAGGGAAAGCAGGACATATAGCTCCCCTGCGTTTTTAAGACGGTGCATGATTTCCTGATTTCCTGTAGCTTCATTCGGTTTCATTTGTTTGTTTCTCCTTTATGTTGTAATATCAAGCCGTATTATTCATGCGGTACGCCCCATCAGGAATGCTTTCCGATGGTCTTTAAAAGCACCGCAACCATTACATTGACATCAATGGGTTTTGCCACATGGGCCGTCATTCCGGCTTTAAGGGCGGCCTGTACATCCTCGGCAAACGCATTGGCTGTCATGGCTATAATGGGTATTGTACCGGCATCCTCCCGGGCCAGGCCGCGGATAGCCCGGGCCGTATCATATCCGTTCATCTCCGGCATCTGAATGTCCATCAGTACAGCATCATAGGTGCCTGGAACGCTGCCTTTAAATTCATCCAAAGCCTTGGCCCCGTTGGTCCGTATAACAGATTCCGCCCCCTGCATCCGCAGCAGCTCACAGAGAATCTCTGCATTGATGGCATTGTCCTCAGCTATCAGGAACCGGCAACCGGCAAGATTTCCGTTCCCGGACAGGACCGCCTGTTCTCCTTCTTTCCTTCCGGTCCCTTCATCCCTGACCGGTTCAAATTCCAAATCCACCTGGAATGTGCTTCCCTGGTTTTCCCGGCTCCTGACCCGGATTTCTCCCTCCATAAGGTCTGCCAGTCCCTTGGTGATGCTTAGTCCCAGTCCGCTCCCTTCCACGCCGCTGTCATTCCTGCCGCGGCTGAATGGCTCAAACATATGCTGTAAAAATTCCTCTTTAATTCCCACCCCGGTGTCGCTGATCGTAAAACGGTAGTGAATCCAGCCTTTCTTTTTGGCAGGTCCGCATTCCTCCACGCAGAAGCTGACCCTGCCTCCTTCCGGTGTGAATTTACATGCATTGCCCAGCAGATTAATGAGAATCTGGTTCAGGCGCAGGGAATCCCCGTAAAACTCCTTGTGGACAATCCCGCTGGTACGGACCTCAAAATCAAGGCCTCCCTGGCGCGCCTGGGGCTTAATTATTTCGGCAATCTGCTCCGTCAGACATGGAAGGGATATCCTCATGCGGTTGAGAATTAGCCTGGAGCGCTCAATTTTACTCATATCCAGCACATTGTTTATCAGGCTCATGAGATGCCCGGAGGACAGTGATATCTTTTTCAGGCAGTCCGCCACACGTTCCTTGTCATCTATATGGACCGTGGCCAGCTCTGTCATGCCTATGATTGCATTCATAGGTGTGCGGATGTCATGGCTCATGGCTGAAAGGAATTCGCTTTTGCCCCGGCTGGCCTCCTCTGCCAGGGCAAGCGCTTCCCTGAGCTCATCCTTCTTGCGCCGCTCGTCCGCCAGCATGTCTGTCACATCTGCCCGGAGCATACAGACGGTCTTGCGGTTCCTGTCTCCCCACAAAATACTGATTTGCTTATACCGCACGCCCTCCCCCACGGTATATGGCACCACAAAATCATATCCCGCAGGCTCCTTCTGCAGTCTGGACACCATAGTATCCAGACTAAACAGTGTGTGGATGGATGTGCTTCCATCTCCAATATCACAATATCCGGCAATGAGCTCCAGGGAATCATTATAATCATCCAGTATATAAGGAGACAGATTCTCCTGCACAGTCTGTCTTGTATACATGGTCATCCGCCTGCTGCGGATATTCACAACCCCCATGAGCTCAAAGGTGGAAGCCACCACATTCAGCATTCCCTGCTGTTCCCGCACGGAATCCGTGATATCGGTCCTGGCCATGCAGATGCGTCCCAACCGCAGATCAATGGATGAGATTGTCAGGTTTTTTGTCAAAATGTCGCCCTGTTCGCCAATGATTGAATAGTGGAAGGAATAGGACTCCTCCTTCTGCAGCTGTTCCAGGATGTACCCGGATTCCAGCATTTTTGCCACCTGCTCTTTGTCTCTGGGAACAACCTGCGCCTTCAGCATATAGTCTATCTGCCGGGAATGGCATCCTGACGGCTCAGGGACATCCCCTGCCTCCCTGCCGCTGTTCAGCACCGTATAGCTGTCATGGAATAAATCCACATCCACCACCAGGTCACAGCCCACTACGGTCAGGCGGTGCAGGATTCTCTCCGATAAGATTTGTTCCGTGATATCTGTCACAGTAAAAATACCCGTAATGTCATCCGCGTCCGGTGTTTCCACCAGATCCACCTTAAACCGGACATAACGCCCGTAAGGATCTCTTGGAAATTTGATGAAACAGTTAAAGTCCTGGTTCACCCCCTGCGCCTCCACAAAGGCTTCCTTGTATGCGCGCCTCTCATCCTCATCCGCGATGAATCCGCTAATGCCGGCAAAAAATTCCTTCCGGTTGGAACCAAAGCTCTCCATAAGCCCGGAATCTGTGCGGTCAATGACCTCCATTATCTGGTTCTGCGTAATGCTGTAATGCCCTACAATCAGAGCATTGGGCCCCGGCATCCGGTAATGTTTAAGCAGAAGCTCCCTGTACCGGGCCCGCAGCTGTTCCTGCTCCTCCCGCTCCTTTGTTATGTCATAGTAAATGGCATAAATTCGTTCGTTCCCCTCATCATCCTCAATAAGGCTAAAACGGTTTCTGACCCATATATAGCGGCCCTCCTCACGGCCCTTCTTCAGGCGGTACACAATCTCTCTGCTGCCAAAGCCGCCGGAGGCATACTCCTCCATCAGTCCTGCCACATATGGCTGGTCCTGGGGATGCACCCCATACATGGCATCATCCCGGTACAAGTCCCACGCTTCCTCATATTCCATACCCGTCATTGCCGCAAAACCATCGGATAAAAACTCCGGCCTCATGGTACCGTCCTTTTTCCGGCAGACCACTGCAACCCCTCCGGGCAGGTTTTTAACCATAGTCTGGAAATACTGTTCCAGACGCTTCTTCTCTTTCTGGGTCTCCACTTCCTCTGTGACATCCCTCACATACTGGATATAGGCCGGAATGCCGTTCCAGTCTGTTTCACAAAACCGGGCATTAAAAACCCTTCCCTGACTGGTAAGCATCATGGAGTTATCCTTGCCGTCGGCCTGGCAACGTTTCATCACACAGTCACTGCAGGGAGACATGTTTCCATGGAGGGCCTGATAGCACTTCTGCCCCAGGCTCCTCTGCCCGTTGGCAAAGGGTCCTTTCATCTCATTGGCATAGAGCAGATCATAATTTTCCTTGCTGATAACATAGATACTGTCCACGGTTTTACTGGCAATGCTCTGGAAGAGACGGGCTTCTTCTGACATGCCGGTAAACACCGCATAAAAACTCATTTTATCAGACAGGGGACCCATACGCCGCCCATTCAGGTGAATCCATATAATGTTTCCGTCCCTGTGGCGCATGCGGTACGAGATATCCAGGACTTCGCCGCTTATGACTGCCGCCCTGGCAGCTGACAGCACGCGTTCCCGGTCCGGCTCATATATGATATCCATAGCATCACGGGCCACCAGCGCCTGAAATTCTTCCCTGGTATGACCGGAAATAGCAAGGACTCCGTCGGAATAGTATTCCGGTATAAAACGGTCGCCCTCTATCCGGTAGCTGGCAATACCTCCCGGAATGGAATTGACAATGACCTCCATCTGTTCATTCACAGCAGCCAGCTTCTGCTCCAGACACTCAAGGCTGTCCTTTCTGCCGCAGGCGCTTAACAGGAATTCCCGGCTGCCGTATTCAGATAATTCCCGGCCGCTGTATTCAGATTCACGTTCCCGGCTTTCCGGTTCCTGCCCCTCTTTCGTTTCCCTGGCCGTCTTTTTCATCAGCTCCTCAAAGACATCCTCAGGCATAGGCTTTCCAAAAAAATAGCCCTGTACGTAATCACATCCGATTTCGCTGAGCCGTTCCAGCTGTTCATCGGTCTCCACCCCTTCCGCCACCACACTCAGGTTCATCCACCGGGCAAGGCTCATGATAAAACGCAGGATTCCCTGGTTCACAGGCTTGGCTGTCTCGCTCTGGATGAACTTCATATCCAGCTTCAGTATATCGAGAGGCATCTGGTTCAGCATGTTTAAGGAGGAGTAACCGCTTCCAAAATCATCCATCTCAATGATGAATCCCAGCTCCCTGAGGTGGGTTACCGTATCAATGATTTGTCCCGGATTTTCAGTATAAGCGCTCTCTGTAATTTCCAGATGCAGACGCGACGGCGGCAGGTTATATTTATGTACGGTCCTCAGAAGGATGTTGGCCAGGTCCGCGTTGTAGATATCGGCCCTGGACACATTCACGGATACAGGTATCTGCGGATATCCCTTACGGTCCCAGTCCCGCAGCAAAGCGCAGGTGCGGTCCCATACATACTGGTCTAACTGTGTGATGAATCCATTTCTCTCAAACAGAGGAATGAATTCACCGGGCGACTGGAAACCCCATTCCGGATGAATCCACCTTACCAGAGCCTCCGCCCCTGACAGTTCCCTGTCCTTCAGCCTGTACTTGGGCTGCAGGTACACAATGAACTGCCCCTGTGCCAGGGCATCCTCCATGCTGTCCGTGATGGCCTGTTCCCGAAGCAGCTTACTGCGCAGGGCATCATCATAGGCTGCAAAATGCCTTCTGTACTGTCCCTTAATGCTGCGGACCGCCAGCAGGGCGCGGTCGCACATCTGTTCCACGGATATGGATCGGTCATCAATATGGTAAACCCCCCATTTCATCACCATGTTTTTCACGTTGGACATGGCATTAATCTCATTGCCCGCCTCCACAAACAACTGCTCTGAGTAGTCAAGACGGCGCTCTGAAAGACAGGCAAACTGGTCCGCATTAATACGGCCGCAGATGCCCCATCTGCCAACCTGCTTTGAAAACATGGCGGCCACATTGACCAGGAGCCTGTCCCCGGCAGGAACTCCGAATATATCGTTGACCAGTTTAAAATTCTCTATATTGGAATATATGATGTCATACTCCTGCTCAGGATGGGCGGCCAGGGTTTCCTTTACACGCTGGTAAAAAAATTCTTTTGAGTAGAGTCCGGTCAGCCGGTCGTACTGGACCAGATTTATCATGGCGGCTGTTTCCCTGAGCTTGATAATACTGGCAACACGGTGCAAAATAATCTGGGGTTTATAAGGCTTTGCCACAAAGTCTGTGGCTCCGTGTGAAAGGGCGGTGACTTCATCGGATTCACCATCGCTCTGGGTGGTTACGATGACCGGTATGGATGCCAGCGCCGGCTCCTCCTGCATACGGGCAAGGAAGGTATATCCGTCCATTACAGGCATGATGATGTCCAGCAGAATCAGCGCGATTCCATCCCTGTGTTTTCTAAGTATCTCCAGGGCCCTCTGCCCGTTCTCCGCTTCCAGCACCTCATATTCCGATGAAAGGATGGCGCTCAGCATCATGCGGTTTATCTCATTATCTTCCACAACCAGAATTTTTCTTTGTGTGAACATTGTTTTCCCTCTTTTCAAATGATACACAGCTTTGTTTATTGTACCATATCCGAAAACCATTGCCAAGTAATCCCTGTAGATGCTGTTTACTTTCATTGTGTTTTCCGGATATTTCTGGTATTATCATAAATGCGCAGTGTGCTGTAGCCATGCAGCGGGAAAGGAATATAAAAATGAAACCAACCGGTCTGTCACTAAACGATTATATTGATGCAACAGACGGTATCATTGATACCATCTGGGAACTCCGTCTCAAGGAGGAGGAAGTATATGTCTGGAGAGACCGCACCCTTCCCTCCACCACGGGACAGACCCTTGATTTGGAACAAACGCTGAGGGAGTTGTCAGAACATAATGTATATGGTCCGGACCAGGCCGTATGGAACGAATTCTTCTGCATGGAATCTCTGCGCAGCTTTATTGCAAGCGGCCGGAAGCACAAACGCATGGAAATCCGCTTCATCGGGGCTCCCTATGGATTTGAATGGCATGAGATTTTTTTAAGTTCCTGTCCCCATTCCGGATGCAGCAGTGACAGGCTGCTTTTATTTGCCCGCAGGATTGAGTCAGAAATGAGGTCCCATCTGGTGGAGATGGCGGCCCAGGATGATTACGATTATGTGACTTACATAGATGCCAATACGAACCACCATATCCGCTATCTGTCTTCCCACAGTTCAGAGAACCTGCTCCCCCCTGAGGTGGGCGACAATTACGAAAAGGAGCTTATGGAATACAACCGGGCCTATCTTCCTGAGGATAAATGGGAGGAAACCACCCGTCTTATGAGCCTTGACAATGTATTAAAGGAGCTGGAACAAAACAAAGAATACATCCTCTACTCCCGCACCATCCAGAATGGTATCCTCCGGGACAAAAAACTGCGCTACAGTTACTACGACCGTCAGAGGAAGATCATCCTTTTGACCCGTTCCGACATCACGGAAATAAGGGAGGAAAAACGCCAGAAGGAGCTTTTACAGGATGCCCTCAACGCTGCCCAGGTGGCCAACCAGGCCAAAAGCACCTTCCTGTCCAGAATGAGCCATGATATCCGCACCCCCATGAACGCCATCATCGGGCTGACAGCCATCGCTGCCTCCTGCGCCGATGATCCGGACCGGGTAATAGATTGTATGGAAAAAATCACCAGTTCCTCCAAGCTTCTTCTCTCACTGATTAACGAGGTTCTGGACATGTCAAAGATAGAGAGCGGGCGAATCGTCCTGTCTGAGGAGGACTTTCTTTTGGATTCCCTCTTTAAGGATGTCATTTCCATGATACAGCCAGACTTAAAGCGCAGAGGCCACACCCTAAACATCCATATAGAAACGCTGGAACATGAGGCTGTGTGCGGTGATATGCAGCGGCTCCAGCAAATTATCAATAATCTCCTGTCCAATGCCATCAAATACACGCCCCACGGAGGAACCATTACACTGGAGCTGTCAGAAGCACGCAGTCCCCAGCAGGGTTACGGCACCTACCGGCTGGTATGTGAGGACAACGGGGTGGGTATATCGCCTGAATTCATAGAGCGGGTCTTTGAGCCCTTTGAGAGGGCTGAGGATGAACGAATCCGGGGTGTTCAGGGAACCGGCCTGGGCATGGCTATTACCCGCAACATAGCCAGGATGATGGACGGCGACATATGGGTGGAGAGTACGCCCGGCCTGGGTTCCCGTTTTACAGTCACCTTTAACCTGAGACTGGGAAACCAGATTCTGCCTGATTCCTCGGTGCTGACTGAGCTTCCTGTCCTAGTGGCGGATGATGACAGAATCGTATGCGAGGAGACATGCCGGTGCCTGAACCAGATTGGCATGAACAGCTCCTTTGTGACATCCGGCAAAGAGGCTGTCTCCAGGGTGGTTTCCGCCCACCGTGATCTCAAAGGATTTTTTGCCGTTATCGTGGATTTGCGTATGCCTGACATGGACGGCATCGAGGTGACCAGACAAATCCGTGCCCAGGCAGGCAGTCACGTTCCTATTATCGTTATCTCGGCCTACGACACGGCTGAATATGAGACCGCGGCAAAAGAAGCCGGAGCCAACGGATTCATTTCCAAGCCCCTGTTTCCTTCCAAACTCATATGCATGCTGCGGCGCTTTGCCCTCCATGAGGAGGAAGAGACCAGGACAGCCTCCCTTCCCCAACTTCCCAGGGCTGATTTTTCCAACAAGCGGATTCTGCTGGCGGAAGATAATCTTCTGAACCAGGAAATAGCCAGGACTTTACTGCAGAACACAAGAGCCCATGTGGAGACAGCCGCGGACGGCCGGGAAGCAGTTGAAATGTTCGCAGCCTCTTTTACAGGGTACTATGACCTAATCTTCATGGATATACAGATGCCCCTCATGGACGGCTACCAGGCTACCCGGAGAATTCGCGCCATGAACCGTCCGGACGCAGCCACCATCCCCATCGTGGCTATGACTGCAAACGCGTTTACAGAAGACATCAAACTGGCCATGGACGCCGGTATGAACCAGCATATGGCAAAGCCCATTGATATCCGCCAGCTGGAGACCATCCTGTACCGCTGGCTGGGCTAAAGGCTCACACAAAAAACAGAGAGACTGTACCCGCAGCCTCTCTGTTTTTCGTATCCTGCATTTTCCATGTCAAACTTTTTGTAAGATTATTTTCTGAATATATCCACATCCACGTTGCCTGTGGAATAGATTCCGGTCCGTTTTTCAGCACTGCTGAAGCCGGCCGCCATGGCAGCCTCTGTTATTTCATTCTTCTTTACTCCAAGGTCATATCCCTGCATATTGTACGGAAGCCAGCCCAGCACCATGTCCCACGGTCCGGATCCATCCCGTTCGATTCCCTCTGAATAGCAGAGCAGCACGCCGCCCGGATTCAAGGCCTTATAAAGCTTCCTCATAAGGCCGGCCAGCTCATGTTCCACGAAGCTTAAGGTGGCAATGGCCAAAATCAGGTCATAGCCATCTCCTATATCATCTGTCAGATAATCCCCTGTCATGGGTGTGGCTCTCTCGTTCAGGCCGGTCAGACGGATGGACTCCCGGATTGCCGGTTCCATGGCCGGACGGTCATAGAGAATCCCGTACATATCCTCCCGTTCTCCCATCACGCCCAGGCCCAGCAGCCCCGTTGCGCAGCCCAAATCTAAAATTTTCCTGATTCCCGGATATTCCGGAAGTTCCGTTACCATTTTCTGTATCTCAGTCTGGCGGAAGCCCATTTGGGACTCCCGCATGTTCTGCACATACTGCTCAAAGGCCGGCTGACCCTCCGGTTGGCTGACCCCGCCGGGGCCCTCTTCAACCAGCCTCTTAATATCCCTGCATCCTATACACTCCTCTGCGCAGTGAAAGGCCAGATGTCCTCCGATGTATTCCGGTCTTCCCTTTACAAGATAACGGTCTGTTTCCCTGCAGTTACAGTACATTTCATCCCTTTTCCAGATAAATCCAAGACAGTAAAGGGCGTCCAGGAAATACCGCGTGTTATCTTCATTCCACCCTCTCTCCTCTGAAAGCTCCCTGACGCTCTTACGCTGGGTAAGGTCCGAAAAAACATCCAGCTCTACCGCCGCGTTCAGTGCGCCCACATACAGCGGAAGATAGGGAAGCCTGATGAGCCTCCGTAAAATCCCTTCTGATGAAAATGAATCCATAGGCATTGATTTCCCCTCCAATCCCCCATATACAGTTTATGCTGATTCCCTCCTCCATAATAGTATATGTCTGTATCTTCGGATTGTCCTACTGTCCTGACGGTATATAGGCTCCCAGCACATCCCTGGACTTTCTGACCACCAGACCGCTTCCTCCGGCGTTCTTCACATCTTCCACCATGCTGACCATTAAAACCGGCTTCTGTATGTCCTTATCCGCCGTATACACGGCAAACCATCCCAGTTCCGTGCCGCTTGTATCTTCCTTGGATGCTTTTATCTCAGCAGTCCCTGTCTTTCCTGCCAGAGTAATGTCTGAACGCATGGCTGCATGTCCTGTGCCGTGTTCCGAACTGATTACAGCCTTCATTGCGTCCTCCACGGTCTCTGCTGTTTCCTGCGTACAGGCGTCCTCAATCCAGATCTCCGGCACCGGTGTATCCTTGTATACAAGATAGGGTTTCAGAACCTTTCCCTGGTTGGGGAACATGGTATAAAGGGATGCCAGATGGATGGGATTCACCAGCACCTGGCCCTGACCGTAACCGCTGTCCGCCAGCTGGATTTCCGTTTCAATCCGGTCAGCATTGGAGTACTGGGATTCAGCCACCGAGATTTCAAAGGGAAGTTTCTGGTTAAAGCCCAGCCGGTCCAGTCCTGCCATGAAATCATCATAGCCGATTTTCAGGGCTGCTTTTGCAAAGTATATGTTATCCGAATAGATATAGGCATTTTTAAGGTTGACCGGACTGTAACCGTGAAGGGTGGTGACATGATAGCCGCCCCAGCCGGCATCCTTCTGCCAGCTTAGTCCTGCTGCGTCCTCCCCAAAATTCTCATCCGGCGTAAGGACGCCTGCGGCAAGGCCGATAACACCTGTGATGGGCTTAAAGGAGGAGCCTGGGGCAAAGCGCTGCCTGAAACGGTTTAGCATGGGCTTTCTCTCATCCTCATTCAGCCCGGTCCAGGTTTCCTCCGACATGCCCAGGATAAAATCATTGTTATCGTAGCTGGGAGTGTTCACCAGGGCAAGAACCTCTCCAGTGTAGGGATTCATGGCCACGGTACAGCTTTTGCTGTCCCGGAATGTGTCATACACCAGCTCCTGCAGGCTGCTGTCGATGGTGAGTGTGATATCCTGGCCGTCAATTCTGGGAATGGCTGCCAAAACCTGTTTTTCTTCTCCCTGGGACGTAACAATGGATATAATGCGGCCATTCTGTCCCTTTAGCTCCTTCTCAAACAGGCCTTCCATGCCGCTCCTGCCGATGACGCTGTCCGGCAGGTATCCTTCCCCCTTGTGCTCCTCAAGATCCTCTGCCGTTACATTCTGTACATAGCCCACCAGATGGGCAGCCTTTTCGCCCAGAGGATAATATCTGACAGGCGTATCTGTGATCATGACGCCCGGAATGGTCAGAAGCTGGTCCTGAAGCGCCCTGTTCTGTACATTCTCATCCTCAGGGAGAGCGGATTGGAGATTGAGCTCATCCACCTTCTTTAACGTTTTAATGGGAACAAGGGAATCGTCCTTCACCCAGTTAGCCGACAGCTTTTTGCGGATACTGTCAGCGGAAACACCTAAAAGCTCTGAAAGCCGGTTTATGCCGTCCTCTGAATCGTTGTCAGCCTCCCGGCTCATCTTTCCCGGCACAAGCCCCACCATGGACGCGCTTCCCTTTCCGGCCAGCATAATGCCGTTTCGGTCCAGAACGCTTCCTCTTACAGCCTTATCCGTGGTGACCCTTACCTTGTCGTTCCAGCTCAGGTTGGGAAATATGACGCGGTCGTTCCAGATCAATCTGTATTCTTCGTCTTTTGCTGCCTTCCTTTTCTTTCCTGCCTTTTCACTGTCCTGGCTGTCTGTCCCGGCAGCCCCGGAGGATGCCTCCGGCTTAAAATCCACCTGGTTGAAAAAATGGATGGTGCCTGCCAGGCTCTCCATGCTGGTCTCATAGCTGACCGTCTGAATACCCTGGTCCTCCTTTTCCTCCACTCCGGCAATATCCACCTGGATGGAGGAGGCGCCGATGCCCTCATATATTTTCTTGTTCCTGGTGATAAACTCCTCCTGGCTGATGTCCATACGGCTCCCGGAATCCAGCATCCGGTACATGGCTTCGTAATTCCCCTCGGTCAGATATCCTGTATACTCCATGAACCGTTCATCCGGCGCAGCCTGCCTTACACCCGCCTGTCCCTTTGCAAACCATAAAAATGCCATGCCCGCAGCAGCGGCCATAAGACACACCAAAACCAGGGGAATGATAATAACCGCCCTTGATCTTCTCCGTCTCCTTCTGCTTCTCATTTTATGTTCCTCTCTTAAATATCCATCATTATACCGGTCCAGACATACTGCCGCTGAATCCATCTATAAATTGTTGCACATGAAGCAGGCAAAATCAATAGCACAACCGGATAATTAAGAAAAAAGTAAGAAGATTCTGCAAACAGTCTCCTCCTTTTTGTCCGGTCACATCTGTACCGGCAGTACAAATTCCTGGTTCCATCCGTAGGTGGGCCTTTGAAGCTGCAGCCGGATTACAGATTCCCCCTCCTCATATAATGCCTTGAATCCGGCCAGCTCACCTGCGTTATTTTTATCTGCCCCCGCCATATCCGCCAGTGCGTATACGGTTTTTAGGGGATCACCGGAGCTGCCCTCCTGGCCCTCCTCCGGCTGTACTGCATTTACGTAGTACAAACTCTTATCTGCATCCCTCATCTCTGCCCTGGCATTGATGTAGACCATATGCCTGGTAAGAGGGTTTCCGTTGTCATCCGTACCATATTCATAAAGCTCATCTATGGGACTGATGCCGGTCAGGTATATCCTGCAGTCCCTGAACTCCACCACCGCGTCCAAAGGCTGCCGCTCCCCGGTAATGGGAATTTCCAGCACACTTCCCTGTTCCGGCGATATGACAACAGGTTTCTCTGCATGCAGGGATGCTTCCGTAACCACAACGCCCTCCGGTATCCTGTAAAGTGTCTCCTGAATACTTCTGGGCTGTATGCCGGACAGCTGGTCCAGGGATGTGGTCAGCTGTTCCCCCAGCACAGGCACCAGTTCGGCAGTCCTTCCATCTGACAGTGTAGCCATCAGTTTTCCGCGGCTGAACCCAATCCTGTATCCATCCTGTGAATAGGTGTAGGTGGTAAGCCTGAGTCCGTCCTCCTCCGCCCTTCCCTCTGCCATCCCGTAAAATCCTTCATGGTTCACCATTCCCTTTATATCCTCCAGCGAATCATAGGCAGGCGCCTTTTTAAAGACGATTTTTATGGGGTCTCTAAAGCCGTCCAGCCAGAGTTCATAGACCCCCTCCGGTTCATCCAGTGTAAACCTGTCCTTACCTATGGTATTCTCCCACACTTGGGATATATAGAATCCGCCTTTTCCATTGTCTTTGTAAGATGTACTGTTCCTCTGCCGGGTAAAACCCAGTCCGTCTATACCCTTTCCCTTAATCCGGTCAAAGGTAACGGCCCTTGCGCCCTGCGCCTTCTGCTCTTTCTTCTCCGCCCGGATTCTGTCCTGAAACGCACTGCGGCCGTAAATGTGCTTTTCGCTGTCAATACAGAAATAACTGTCATCCCATTGTACGCTAATTCCCTGATCCTGTTTTTTCCGGTTTTCCTCCTCCTGTTTCAGAATCTCCTTTACCTTCTCATCCGGTATCAGGGTCACGGTATCATCCTTAAATTTCACCCTGACGCTGATTACATTGTCCTGAAACACCGCAGAAAGAAGCCTGGCGCTGACTCCTTTCTCATCTGTTTTCATCTGGCTTGCGTCCATGTCCAATACATACAGGACTGGTTCTCCCCTTTTGCATATGCCGTATCCAGGAACCATCTGCCACTGGTCTGCTGTCATCAAACCGTCCTCCCCCTGCTCCGCCGCGGCCCTCTCCTGTCCGGCTTCCATATCCGATGATTCCGGTACGGCTTCCTGCCCCCGGGTTGTCCCTGTGTCCCTGGCGTTTTCTTCTTTTGCGGCTTGATTCTCCTGGTTTGTCTGCCCTGCGCCGTCCTGTTCCCGGACAGCCGCGATGTTCTCTTTCTGTCCCCCGGTCCCGCTGTCCGCTGATTGGCAGGCCGCCAGGCTTACAGCCATTAACACAAGACATGTCGCAAGTCCCGGAACTGTCATCCTATGAATTCGTATTTTGCAGATTCTTTTTCTGTGAGTTAATATTCCATGGATTTTTTTCATATTAATCCTCCTCGTTTAGAACGCTGCGCCACGTCAGAAAACGTCCGGCATAATTCCTATCCTAATTCTACCATATCCCCATTTTCCAGTGCTGAACTTTTCTTTAATAATCCTTACAATTACGCCGACCGCTTTGTTATGCTAAAATTTTAACGTCCTATGTGTCTTGTCACATGTAAATATATATGTTATACTGTTGCGGACGTAAACAAAAAGCCAATTTAAAAAAGCCGGCGCTGCAATACCGGCAGAACAGGGGAAATTATGACTAAGCAGGAAGAAATAAAGCAGTTGAAAACAGAGCAGGATGCTGTCATCCTGGCCCATTATTATGTGAATCCCCAGGTACAGGAACTGGCGGATTACATAGGAGATTCTTTCTATTTAAGCAAGATGGCGGCAGGTCTTGAAAACAGAACGCTTGTGTTCTGCGGAGTCTCCTTTATGGGCGAAAGCGGAAAGCTCCTGAGTCCCAACAAGGTGGTCCTGATGCCCGACGCCCAGGCAGACTGCCCCATGGCCCACATGGTAACCAAGAAGGAAGTGGAGCAATACAGAAAGGAATATCCCGGCCTTGCAGTGGTCTGTTACATCAATTCCACAGCCGAAATCAAGTCCTGGTCCGATGTGTGCGTCACATCTGCCAATGCGGTACAGATTGTAAGGAACCTGCCAAACCAGGACATCCTTTTCATACCGGATAAGAATCTGGGCCGGTACGTGGCCAGCCAGGTACCTGAAAAGCATGTGATGCTGGTAAAGGGCTGCTGCCCTGTCCACGACCAAATGTCCCAAAAGGAGGTATCCGGCTTAAAGAAAATACATCCCAATGCCCTGGTACTGGCCCATCCGGAATGCAATGCCCAGGTACTTGAGATGGCTGATTATATCGGTTCCACCACCGGGATTCTCAAATATGCTGCCGGCAGCACCTCCCGGGAATTCATTATCTGTACGGAAATTGGTGTGCGTCATGAGCTGGAACAGCAGAATCCGGACAAACAGTTTTATTTTCCTGATACAGAACCAATCTGCCGGGATATGAAAAAGATAACCCTGGACAAAATCATCCATGTCCTGCGCACAGGGCAAAACCAGGCATTTGTCCCCGAAGCCTATGTCCCGTCGGCCGGCAGGGCTCTGGAGCAGATGCTAAAACTTGCCCGGTAGCTGCCGGGATGCAGATTGCAGGCAGCCGATTCCAGGCAGCTGATTCCAAAAGGAGGCATAGGAAATGACAAAACATATATACTGTGATGTGGTGATTGCAGGCTGCGGGGTGGCAGGATTATACACTGCCCTGAACCTGCCGGAGGACCTGCATGTCCTGATGATATGCAAGGAGGATATGGATACCTGTGATTCCATGCTGGCTCAGGGAGGCATCTGCGTGCTCCGGGGAGAGGATGACTATGAGCCGTACTTTGAGGACACCATGAGAGCTGGCCATTACGAAAACCGGAAGGAAAGCGTGGATTTGATGATACGCACCAGCCCCGATATCATCCGGCATCTGTTAGAGCTTGGTGTAGGGTTTGACAAGAACCCGGATGGTAGTTTAAAATATACAAAGGAAGGCGCCCATTCCAGGCCCAGAATCTGTTTTCATGAGGATATCACCGGTAAGGCCATTACCACGGTCCTCCAGGAACGGACAGCCGCGCTCCCCAATGTGGATATCATGGAATACACCGTTATGACGGATATTCTCACCGCAAACGGAGCCTGTGCCGGCATCCAGGCCAGGACAAGGGACAACAGCACCCTCTTCATCCATGCCCGTGACACGGTCATGGCCACCGGAGGCATTGGGGGGCTCTACCAGCATTCCACTAATTTTCCCTGTCTCACAGGCGACGCACTGACCGTTGCCCGAAAGCATGGCGTAAAGCTGGAGCACCTGGATTACGTCCAGATTCATCCCACCAGCCTTTACACGGAAAAGCCCGGCAGGTCCTTTCTCATCTCGGAATCAGCCCGCGGCGAAGGGGCTGTGCTCTTAAACGGCAAAGGCGAACGCTTTGTCAATGAGCTGCTGCCCAGGGACGCGGTATCCCAGGCTATTGAAGCAGAGATGAAAAAAGAGGGAAGCTGCCATGTATGGCTGTCATTTGCGCCCATACCCAAAAAAACCATACGGGAACATTTTCCCCACATATATGAAACATGTCTTGAGGAGGGTTATGACATCACAAAAGAGCCTATTCCGGTGGTGCCTGCCCAGCATTATTTTATGGGAGGCGTGTGGGTGGATCTGGATTCCAGAACCTCCATGGAGCATCTGTACGCAGTGGGTGAAACCAGCTGCAACGGGGTTCACGGAAAGAACCGCCTGGCCAGCAACAGCCTGTTGGAAAGCCTGGTGTTTGCCGGGAAAGCCGCAAAAAGAATAGAGAACAGCCAGAAAGAGAGAATACATTATGAATCCAATTACCATGCAGCTTATTGCTGACAAATACATACGTCTTGCCCTGGAGGAGGATATCAGCAGCGAGGACGTATCCACCAACGCAGTCATGCCTGAGTATAAAAAGGGTCAGGTACAGCTTATCTGCAAGGAGGATGGCATCATTGCCGGATTGCAGATTTTTGAGCGTGTATTTACGCTTCTGGACCCTGAAACCAAGGTGGTCTTTGATGTCAGGGACGGGGAGGAAGTAAAAAAGGGCCAGCATCTGGCTGCGGTCACAGGAGATGTGCGCGTCCTTTTGTCCGGCGAACGGACCGCGTTAAATTATCTGCAGCGTTTAAGCGGCATTGCCACTTATACCCATACGGTTGCAGGGATGCTTGAGGGCACCCGGACAAAGCTTCTGGACACCCGGAAAACCACTCCCTGCATGCGTGTCTTTGAAAAATATGCGGTTCGGATTGGCGGCGGCCAGAATCACCGCTATAACCTGTCCGACGGCGTTCTCTTAAAGGATAACCACATTGACGCAGCCGGAGGCGTCAGGGAGGCGGTTGCCGCTGCAAAGGCATACGCTCCCTTTGTCCGTAAGATTGAGGTAGAGACAGAGAACCTTGACATGGTGAAGGAGGCAGTGGATGCCGGTGCCGACATTATCATGCTGGATAACATGACTCCGGAACAGATGGCTGAAGCCATACGCTTAATTGACGGCCGGGCCAAAACCGAGTGCTCCGGCAACATGACAAAAGAAAATATCCGGACTGTCACGGAGCTGGGCGTGGATTATGTATCCAGCGGCGCACTGACCCACTCTGCGCCGATTCTGGATATCAGTTTGAAGCACCTGAAGGTGCTGACGGATTAAATCGTAACTATGTTTTGCAGGAGGGAATGAGAAATGGAAAATGCGATGAACGGAATGCAGAGACGCAGGAAGCTTCTGGATATGATGAGGCAGGCTTCCGCTCCTTTATCCGGCGGGGCCCTTGGCAGGGAAACCGGTGTCAGCCGCCAGGTGGTGGTCCAGGATATTGCTCTCCTGCGCACCATGGGGTATCCCATTCTCTCCACTGCCCGCGGGTATGTCCTCAATGTATCCAAGCATGCGTCCCGTTTTTTTAAGGTCTGCCACACCAATGAGCAGACAGAGGATGAACTGGTCACCATCGTGGACCTGGGCGGGACCGTGGTGGATGTCATGGTCAATCACCGGGTATACGGAAAAATGTCAGCCCCTCTCAACATCAAGAACCGCCGCGACGTACAGCTGTTCATGAACAATATAAAAACCGGAAAATCCACCCCGCTCATGAATGTCACTTCCGGCTACCACTTCCACCATGTCTGCGCCGAGCAGGAGGAGATACTGGACGAGATTGAGGAGGCGCTGAGGGAAAAGCACTATCTGGCAGAGCTGCTGCCCTATGAGATGTCCGACGATGAGTAAACAGGAGCCTGATATGCAGAAAAAAACACCTGCTGTAAACCCATTTTACTGCGGTCTTACAGTCCACCGTTATACGGAATACTCTAAAAAGATTACAAAACACCTGCGTGCAGCGCTGATAACAGACCTGCACAGCACCATATACGGCAGCGCCCAGGAGCCGCTGCTGACGGCCGTACACAGCCACAGCCCCGACCTGATTCTCATGGCAGGCGATATTGCCGACCACAAAGTCCCCCACAAAGGGACTTTACTGCTTTTAGAGGGTTTAAAGGGACAGTACCCCTGTTACTATGTTACAGGAAACCATGAGCATTGGATTCACCAGATACCTGACATCAAGAAAATGTTCACCGGATATGGGGTCACTGTCCTTGGAGGCCGGATAATCCGAACAGCCATCAAAGGGCAGCCTCTGATCATAGGAGGAGTGGATGACCCTCATGCATTTACCGACTCCCACCACTCCGTTAAACTGGACTCCCGATGGAAGGAACAGTTCTGGCGCTGCTGTTCCCGCACCTCCCCTGACATCTACTCCATCCTGCTGTCACACCGGCCGGAGCTCACCAAATATTACAGGGACAGCGGGTTTGACCTGATTGTGGCCGGCCATGCCCATGGGGGGCAGTTCCGCATGCCTGGCTGCCCTGGCGGGCTTCTGGCGCCTCACCAGGGCTTCTTTCCCCGATATGCAGGTGGACAGTATGCCCTGGGTTCCACCTCCCTGATTGTCAGCCGGGGACTGTGTATCAACAGGCTGCCCCGCATTTATAATCCTCCGGAATTAGTCCTGGTGGACCTGAAGCCCATTTCATAGAGCGCACCATATTCCGGTTCACATCCGCCCGCATCCGATTGGTATCCTTGCTGTAACAGACGTAAGCCGGATGCCCATGGTCCTTTTGCGCCGTTTCAGCTCCGGCTGCCTGCAAGGACTGCGCATAAGGCAAGCGCTGCCAGCTGTGCCCATCTGGTTCTGCGCCTCTTGTCTTGGATGATACCGGTCCTTTTCCTCATGTTCTCTCCTCCCCGGAACAGCAGATTTTATTAAGGTTTTTCTAATTTTTCTTACAGTTGCATCAGGCATCTTTACATTTTCCAATGGGATGATTACTATACAGTTTAAAGGAGGAGAACCTTATGATTCAAACGATGAAACGCGATTTCCAGCTGTCCATGTACTGCTGCTGCCTTGGAAAACTGACCATGGCCAGCTGGCTGTTGACAAATACCATGTTCCTTTTGGCCAGTCATGTACCCTTTGTAACATTGGACTTTGTGAGACAGATTTCACTGGAAAGCTTCTTAGGCATCTGGCTCGGAATCTTTCTCTGCATGGCCATTCCCTATGTACTTCCCTGCGGCCGCTCCCGGATTCATTTTTCCCTGACTCCCAGCGTGCTCATGTACATTGCCACCCTGATGATAAAGGAAACATTTATACTATGATAAAAACCATGGAACAATGGCTGACCGGCAAAAGGCTGCTGATAATCCTCACCACCGCGGCGGCTGTCTGGTTTTCGTTCACCGCCGTCATGACCGTGCTGCGGTACCGGCTGAATTACGCGTCTGCTTATGATTTCGGAATTTTTTCACAGATGTATTACTACATGGATAAAGGCCTGTCTCCTCTGACCACATGTGAGCGCGACGGGCTTTTATCCCATTTTGCGGTCCATCTCTCACCTGTCTTTTATGTACTGCTGCCCTTTTACAAATTAGTCCCCCGTCCTGAGACCCTGCTGGTGCTACAGTCCCTGGTTGTCATAAGCGGAATGGTCCCCTTGTGTCTTTTGGCCAGGACATTTTGCTTCACCCGCCTGCAAACCCTGTGTTTCGGTCTTATGTACTGTTTTTACCCGGCGTTTATGGGCGGATGTTTTTACGATTTTCACGAAAATAAATTCCTGGCTGTCATCATTCTCTGGTGCATGTACTTTTTGGAAACAGGCCATTTTAAATCCATGCTGGCCTCTGCCGCACTTCTCCTTATGGTGAAGGAGGATGCTCCTGTCTATGCGGCCTGTATCGGACTTTACCTGTTCCTTTGGAAAAAACAGTACCGTTGGGGAGCCATTGTCTTTCTGGCGTCATGCGCATATTTCTGCATGGCTGTCTGGTATATTAACCGGTTCGGGGACGGGGCCATGATTAACCGGTTTGACAATTTCATATCGGACAAACGTCTGGGCTTGGCCAGCATGTTTAAGACCATACTGGTCAATCCCGCCTATGTGCTGTCCCAGATTGCGGTGAAGGATAAAATCATGTTCTTCCTTGAAATGCTCCTTCCGCTGGGTTTCCTTCCGCTCATGACAAAAGACTGGCAGAAATGGACACTGCTCATCCCCTTTGTACTCATCAACCTGATGTCCAATTATAAATACCAGCACTCCATATACTTTCAGTATACCTACGGTTCAGGAGCCCTGCTGATTTATCTGGCGTTGGTGAATTTCCGGGATATAAAAAATGCATCCGGCCGCAGGCGCAAAGGACGTGCCGGGTATGATGGACGGCTTCCGGCCACTGTCTGTGCCTGGGGCCTGCTGTGCGGCCTCGTCCTCATGGGAGGCGTAATGTACAATAAGTCAAAATATGCCGTCCTGTATCACCACCATTATGAGGAAGCTGCCCAGGCCAGAACTCTTCTGGACCAGATTCCCCCGGATGCTTCTGTAAAATCCTCCACCTTCTTCCTTCCCCAGCTTTCCATGCGGGATGAAGTCTATCTTCTCACAAGCAGCCATCCGGCTGACTATATGGTGGTGGACTTAAGAAAGGGTTATGAAAAGGACCTGGAACAGATTCTGGCTGACTGCCGGGAACAGGGATATGAGCCCGCAGGAACCGTGGACGGCTATGTGGCCCTGTTAAAGCAGGATGTGGAATGATGGTTTAACTTTCACAGGTTCCTTTTTTTACGGGCAGCGGGTGAGAGGGACGGCGGTTCCATCCGGCCGGCCCACGGTCCCCCATGCCTTTAAAATACTGCCGCTTTCTCTTCTCATACTTTTTTATATAGTAGTCTTTGCCTATAGGCGGGCATTCATATATCAATGATTCTGCCGGTGTATCCGGTCTGCTGCCACAAAAACAGCAGTCCGGGTCACCGCATTTTTCATCAATCCATTGGTTGCATTGAGGACAGCAGACAGCATCGTATCTGAAAATAAGGACAAGCGGCTGATTGCAGCATTCACAATATCCGCCTGCGTAGACTCCGGCCCGCAGCCATCTCCTCAAATATCCCTGTCTGCGGCGCTTCGGGTTCTTCATAATGCATCACCTTCATGTTTTGGACCTTTTACAGTCATCCGTCTTTACTCATCGGTTACAGGTATTCCATTTTAGGTATTCCGTTTCAGGTATTCCGTTTCAGGTATTCCGGCTTTACACGTTTTGTCAGCCATACCCCGTTTTGTGATATGTAAAAATGTTCACCATCCCGGCTCATGCGGCCGGAGTCCACCTCAAATACCACCGGCTTTCCATGTCTTCTTCCCACCGTTAATGCCGTCTTGGCATCCCCGGACAAGTGTACATATAGACGGCTCATGGGCTTTAGGCCCTGTTCCAGAATGGCCTGCTCAAAACGGCTGGCAGTTCCATGATAAAGGACCTGAGGCGGAGCTGTCTCTGTCAGCTCCACATCCACTGGTATACTGTGTCCCTGGTTGGCGCGTATCAAAGTCCTGTCTTCATTGAAACTGTACCGCCCCTTTGCATCCGTCCTGACGATATCCTCCAGCAGCTCCATATCCATCGGCCTGCCTGTGCCGCTGATGCCCTGAATCAAAGCCTCCACATCTGCCCAGCCGTGTTCGTCCAATGTGATACCGGCAGCTTCCGGCTGGTGCCGCAGCACAAGACTCAGGAATACACTCAGCCTTTCTTCGCTGCTTCCTGCTTTTTTATTTCCCATATTCTCTCCTGTTTTTCAAATGATTTTGAACCGGCAAGCCCCTCTGTCTTCTATTTCCACCAGATAACCGCCCCTGTACATCTATGCCTTCCTCATTTCTTGTACCTCCTTCGGTACACCTTACACTGAAAAAAATGTTCTGGTGGTTTCCAAGGCAGTCTTCTTCACGGTCTCCACATCCACTCCCTTGATTTCAGCAATCCGTTCCGCCACATACACGATATTGGAGGGTACATTTCTCCTTGACAGGCCCCGGATATTCAGAGGCGTAAGATAGGGCGCGTCTGTCTCTATCATCAGCCGTTCCAAAGGAATCACCCTGACTGCCTCCACCACATCCCTGTTCCTCCGATCATCGCATATCCATCCTGTGATTCCGATATAACAGCCAAGCTGCAGGTACCGGTAAGCAGTCTCCCTGGTGCCGGTAAAGCAATGAACCACGGATCTCCTGCACAATTCACGGCGGTTCTTCAGCAGCCTGATAAAATCCTGCTCCGCTGCCCGCTCATGCAGAAACAGCGGGAGATCCAGGTCGCCGGCCATATCCAGGATATCAGAAAAACATTTCTTTTGGTTTTCCCTGGCCGAAAACATCCTGTCATAATCAAGTCCGGCTTCTCCCAGCGCCACGATGCTCTGGCGGTTACGGCGAATCAGGGCTTCCAGCTTGCTGCGGTAATCATCATTCCATCTGTCGGCATTGTGGGGATGGATACCGCAGGTACACCAGGTTTTCTCAGGCATCTTCTCCCCTATATAGTCAACCGCTGCCTGGTTTGATTTCAGATCAGTACCTGTTATGATTAGCCCCACTCCCTCCTTAAGGGAATCACGGACCACCTCCTCCCGATCCTTGTCAAACTGTTTTCCCATCAGGTTCACACCTATGTCTATATAACGTAAATCCATATTACCATACCCCTATCCGGCCCGTTCTGTCGCCCTGTCTATTGCTTTTAAAAATCATTATACCAAATCCATTTACAGAATTCCATTGAATCGTACCCATAATTCCCACATCACTTTGTACGGCAGGCCGCCGCAGCTCCTGTATGGCCCATGATTCCCCTTCCCAGTTTCTGCGCCAGATACAGAATCAGCACAATGCATGCCCCGCCTGCCAGGCAGAGAAGCCGGTTTTCAATGGCCGTGGATGTATCTAAGAGCACCAGGGAGGCGTTGATGGCGCACACTGCATTGACAATCTGTTTATATTTATATTCAGAGGTAAAAAAACTGATATATCCCAAAAACAATACCATGCCAAAGGCCCAGCTCTCAGGCACCAGCATGCGGAATACCACCACAAAGAACAGAATGCCCAGGACATTTCCGAAGAAGCGGTGGCGTATGCGCTCCAATGTTTCATGGTAATGCAGCTGAGTCAGGGACATTACCACAATACTAATCCACAGGGGCTTTCTCAGGTGAAGGACCATAGCTATGAACATGGCTGCCGCTATCCCCATGGACATCCGCAAAATATAACCTTTCCGTACCGTGCACAGCCTTATCTGTTCCTTTAAACCGCGTCCATCTTTTCCGTGTCCCTGCCAATACCACTTGATCACCGTAACAGCAGCCACCGCAGCGCCGCCTGCTGCTGCGCCTGCCAGACGAACGGGAAATGCCTCTGGCGGTACAGGTGTGGACTGTGCAAACACAAAGCACAGCAGGAAACTGATAGCTGGTTTGTACATGGTGGGTTCACAGGTCAGGGCCATAATAAGAAGGACAAAAAGGAAATTAATCACAAGGGCTGCCGCCGGCAGCATCAGGGCGGTCTGCCCGGCAATGACACAGCCGCAGTACAATCCTATGATGATTCCGGCCATGGTCATGGGCCTTACCCCGATGTATCCGTCCGGGAACATGGTCATGCCCACGCCGATTGCCACCCCCGGAAGTACATTGTGTACACCAAATATGGATTGATATATAAATACAAAGGCCAGGTTAAATGCAAAACGAAGGGCATTTTCCACGGCCTGTTCCCATAAAGTTCTCTTTTTCTTTTCATTATCCGCCATTCTTATCCTTCTTCCCCTTGATTCTGTTTTAAAAATGTTGTAATCTAAAAGCAGTCATTATGTACATTTAAACTGATAGTCCACTTTAGTTTACTAATTATTATAAACATATCCAGTCTGTTTGTCAATGACAGGATAAGGCAGCCCTGTCCTGTTGCGCAGGATGGCTTTATCCCGCCGGCTTTATCCCGGCCTTCAGCAGAATGGCTGCAGATGGATCAAGGAGGTCAAAAATGAATAACAAAAACTTCACCGAGGAACTGCTCCGCCTGCTCCCCTATTGGCATTACAGGATTGATAAACCCTTCAAGGCATTTATGAAGGATAAGATGAGCCTGGAAACCTATTACTGTCTGCAGGTACTGCTCCGCAAAGGTCCCATGACCATGACGGAGCTCACCCGGCACTTAAATGTCAGCAAACAGCAGGCTACCAAGCTCATCGAAATCCTGTGCAGCCATGACTTTGTAAGAAGGCTTCCAACAGAACACGACCGGCGCTGCATCGTCATAGAAGTGACTGAATGTGCAAAAGATTATATGATAAATACGATTTATAAGGACACCTCTTTTGCAGATAAACTGGAGCGGGAACTGGGGCCCGATGATATGGGGCGGCTGGAGCAGGCTGTGCTGACACTGTCAGACGTGCTCTCCGGGCTGGACTGACACGCTCAGCTGTACTCCCGGGCTGCCGGAAACCACCAGCTCCAGACCCGCATTACAGACCTTTCACATACTCAATGAATGCGTCCCGCGGCAGAGGTCTGCTGTAATAGTATCCCTGATAAATGCTGCATCCCAGCTTCTCCAGCATCTGAATCTGCTCCGGCGTCTCCACACACTCAGCCACTGTGTTGACTCCCAGAATCCGGGACATGTTCATAATGTTGCCCACCAGTTCACATGTCTGGGTATGTTCCGGCAGGCGCCGGATAAGGGATCCGTCAATCTTAACCTCGTCATAATGGGCAGAATTCAGATAGTTAAGGGAACCATGGCCCATTCCAAAGTCATCCATACTGATACGCACCCGGGACTCTCTCAGTTTCTCCAACTGGCGTTCCAGATTGGGGCCGGGATTCAGCGCCACCTGCTCTGTCAGTTCAATGGTCAAATTACTGCCCTCCACACCGGTATCCTTCAAAATTTTCAAAACCTGATCTGCAAAGGACGGATCCTCCAGCTCCAGAGGCAGGATATTTACAGAAAAGGATACCGGGCAGCCTGTCTGAGTCCGTGCTCCCGCCATGTCACGGCAGGCCTTCTCTACAATATACATGCCCAGAGTTCCGATGAAATCCCCCTGGACAGCCAGCGCAATGATAAGGGGCGGATACACAAAGCCCTGGCCCATGTAATTCCAACGCAGCAGTGCCTCGCATCCATAGAGGGTTCCGTCACGTTTCACCTGGGGCTGGTAGTATAACTCCAGCGCTCCCTTGGACAGGGCATATTCCAGGTCTGATGCCAGCAGCTTGGCTGTCTGCTGGTTTTCGTAGGTATTCCAGCGGAAATCCCTAACCCAAACCGAGCGTTCATCCTCATTCATGGATGCCTCCAGTCTCTTGATTTTTCCCAGAAATTCCCGGTCCTGGACCCGTTCGCTCTGTCTGATAAATGGAATATAAATCATGGTGCCCACCACCAGGTTAAATGCCTGAAGCAGGCTTCCGCTTACGCTTCCTGTTGCCAGATAACCGCTGGCAAGCACCGGCACAGTCCATTCCACGCTCCGGGAAACCACAGGCACCAGCCCAAACCACATGGCAAAACTGCTGATAACCGACAAGACCATAGGGGTCAGTATAAAAGGCAGAATCATATCCGCACTGAATATGATGGGAAACCCAAACAGTACCAGCTCATTGATATTGAATACAACCGCAGGAAGGGAAAGTTTGGCCAGTCTGCGGTTATTATTCTTCCCGGCAGCAAGAAACAGAGCCAGAACCATACACAGGGCGCATCCGCTGCCTCCGATGAACACAAAGGTATCCAGAAACGTTTTGCTGAACACATGGGTGGGCACCAGGCCCTGGGCTGCCATGGCCTGGTTGGCCGCCACCTCTGACTCAAACAGCCTGCGGGATACAGCCTCCAGTGTATTGGTTCCGTGTATCCCAAAAAACCACAGCACATGGGACAACAGGATATATAAAAGCATGGAAAACAGGCCGTTTCCCATCTGGCCGAACAGCTTGAGAAACAGATAAGAACCGAAATTCATGATATTCACATCGTCAAAAGCCAGACTAAGCACCAGGCCCGAAAGCCCGCATACCCCAATCGTGACAACAGCAGGAATCATGCTCTGCATGGAGGCGTTGAAATTATAGGCCACACCCATGGTGTACAGATGGCGTAAGCCCTCCACCCAACGGTAAATTCCGGTCAGGAAAAAACAGCTGATGAGAGTAATGCATATGGCCGTAAAGCTCCACTCCGGCCCCCATATGGACAGCCCGCCTGAGGGATAGGTAAATGCAATGAATGAGCACAGGGCCACTGCCGGGAAAAATATGTGGGTGTTCTTATACACAGTCTGCTCTTCCCCGTAGGAGTAGGATATCATCAATGCAAAGATAAAGGAAAGGGAGCCGAAGGTGGCCTGGTACACAGCCATGAGCAACAGCTTCACACTGCCCCCTGCAAACCCAGGCAAAAGCTCCTGCCAGGCCTTCAGCGGAAACTGCATAATGACCATGGAAAAGGAGCCCAGAATCAAAAATGGAATGGTCAGCAAAAGCCCCTGGCGCACAGAAAATATATAAATATTCTTATTGAGAAATTGACGGACTCTCTCCATGTCTCCCCTCCTCTGAGGTCTCATTGATATAAAAATGCAGCTACGTAATCATTATACAGGTTTTGGAAAGATTTGTTAAGGATAAGTTAAGTATTAATTTATTTATAGTACTTGACAATACATAGTAGTATGTATAATATAGTAATCACAAGGAGGGTTACTGACCATGAATCCACAATTTAAAAAAGGAGTCCTTGAGCTGGTGGTCCTTGAATCAGTCCGAAAAAGGGACATGTATGGCTATGAACTGGTAGAGGAAGTATCCAAGGTCATTGATGTCAATGAAGGGACCATCTACCCTCTCTTAAAGAGACTGACCAATGAACATTATTTTGAAACATACTTGCGGGAATCCACGGAAGGACCTCCCAGAAAATATTACCATCTGACGGCCGCCGGCATCCTGTACCGGGATGTTCTGGAGCGGGAATGGGACGAGTTCCAACAGAAAGTATGTACATTTTTAAAGGAGCATGGAGATGAATAAAACAGAGTTTTTAGATGAACTTAAGAACTGCCTGGCTGTGCTGGAAGAAAAGGAGCAGCGGGATATTCTGGAGGAATACACCCAGCATATTGACATGAAAATGGAAAGGGGCCTCAGCGAGGAGGAAGCCATCGGGGATTTCGGTGATCTCGGCCAGCTGGCGGCAGAGATTCTGGAGGCATACCACGTAAACCCGGATTATAACGGAAACCGGACCCTATCCCCGGGGGTGGGAGTCAGGAACTTAATCCGGAGGACCCGATCCGGTTTTCTGGGTATTGTCCGGGCATCCGGACGGTTCTTACATAGAATAGCAGCGGCCGCCGTGCAGAATACCGGTATCCTGATGTGGAAAACACGGACCTTCTTTTCACGGATTCCGGCCCGCCGGCCCCGCTTCCTTCTTCATTTCAGGACAAAGAAGGATGTTATAAATATAAACGAAGCAGACGTATCATCATCCGAACACCCCCGGACAGGCATTTCCAGGACAGCACCCGATCTAAGGACGGACCGGTTATGCGGCCAAGGCGCTGTCCGAAATACGATGCAAAGCACGTTTAAACGGGCCGGGGCATCCATATACCGCGGGATAAAGGGGTTATTCTGCGGTCTGGGAGTTCTTTTCTCCTCCTGCCTTTCCCTGGCCCTGTGGTGCATGTATTTTTGTTTGCGCTGGTCCTGGAACATCCTGCTTTTTGCCCTGACCTTGTTTAACGGATGCCTTACCCTGTTTTCATTATATCTCCTGGCAGTATTTCTGGTATGGACGGTTCAGGGATATCCCTTTGCAGGCCCTGCTCTGCTAAGCCTGGGTGTTGTGCTCTGTACAGGCTCATTTTCCATCCTGTGCATAAGCCTGTTAAGACTCCGCCGCAATACCGGGAACACCGCCCTTTCCACGGACATGGACCAGAACACTTCAGAGGAGGTGCAGCATGCGTAAACTGCAGTCATATATGATAGCCCTGTTCTGCACAGGCGTTTTCGCCGCAGGCCTGGGCACCGGAATAACATTTTCCGAGTTTTCATCCTTTGCCTATATGGGGGATGCAGATGCAGGCCCTGTTGACATGAAAACAGAGATATTGGATTATGATATGGGCCGGTCCCATCACTCTGATGAGATATCTGATCCGGAATCCCCGAAGGACACCTGTCTGGATATTATCCAGACAGACCGTCTGCCTGAATCAGAAGAGGATATTGTGGCTGACGACTCCGTTCCCCGCGGCATAATCCGCTTTCAGGTCACCTATAACGCTGCCGCTGTCTGGCCCTATGTGGAATACTCAGAGGGCAGCTATGTGGGTATAGGCAGTTATGATATATCCGATGACTTTGAACGTTTCATGAGAAACAAAGACCTGTTTTTAAAGGATTTAAAGGCACGGCAGATTCATTCCTATAAGTCCGCCGGCATCACACAGATTAAGGTATTGGTGCATCCGGAAGACAGGGATATGCTGCGTCTTCCGTAATTGTTCCAATCCGCGCCCGGCACTGCCCTTAAGCCTGTTTCCTGCAATTCATCCCTCCCCCTTTTACAGGCGGGAGGGATGTTTCTTTTATTAAATCAGATAAAGAACAAACCAACTCTATGCTTCTGCAAAGGACCTGGCAATCTCTATAAGAAGCTCTGTTATCTTTTCCATGGACTGTACCGGAATAAATTCATATTTTCCATGGAAATTATGGCCTCCTGTGCACAGGTTCGGACAGGGCAGCCCCATATATGACAGTCTTGCTCCATCCGTGCCTCCCCGGATCGGAACCACGATTGGCCGGATACCCAGCTTCTCCATGGATGCCTTGGCCTTATCAATCAGGTCCATATGAGGCTCAATTTTCTCTTTCATGTTATAATAGGAATCCTTCACCGCTGCCTCCACAGTTCCGGAACCATATTTCTGGTTTAGAAATCCCGCTGCCTGGGAAAACAATTCCTTCCTGCGCTCAAACTTCGCCCTGTCATGGTCCCTGATGATGTAATCCATCCTGGCTTCCTCCACACAGCCTGTCATCCTGTCCAGATGATAAAAACCCTCATACCCTTCTGTATACATAGGATTCTCATTTGCCGGAAGCAGTGACTGGAACTCCATCGCCATGAGCAGGGCGTTTCTCATACGACCCTTGGCCGTGCCCGGATGGATATTGGCCCCATGGACCGTCACCCTGCCGGAAGCGGCATTGAAGTTTTCGTATTCCAGCTCTCCCAGCGCTCCGCCGTCCACAGTGTAGGCCACATCAGCCCCGAAACCATCCACATCAAAGCCGTCTGCTCCCCGGCCCACCTCCTCGTCCGGTGTGAAGCCGATACAGATTGTACCGTGCTTTACTTCCGGATGTCCAAGAAAATAGGCGGCCATGGTCATGATTTCAGCGATACCGGCCTTATCGTCTGCTCCCAGCAGCGTGGTCCCATCCGTGGTAATCAACGTCTTGCCCTCATATGCCTTCAAATCCGGGAAATCCGCTGTCCTCATCCATAGGTCCTGTTCCCGGTTCAGACAGATGTCCTGTCCGTCATAGTCCCAGATGAACTGCGGCTTTACATCCTTGCCTGAGAAGGAGGGAGCTGTATCCATATGGGCGATAAAGCCCAGGGAAGGACATGTTTTTATCTCCTCCAGATTGGAGGGAATACATGCGTACACATATCCCTGCTCACTTATCCTCACCTGTGATGCCCCCAGCTCCTTAAGCTCCCCGACCAGCTTATGCGCCAGTTCAAACTGCTTCTTGGTGCTGGGAATGGACTCCCTGTCATCCTCTGACTGGGTGTCGTATGAAATGTAATCCAGCAGTCTCGCTGTAACCTCCGATATTTCTGCCACCTCTCCATTACCTCCTGCGATTTTCATTATTATATTACCGGCATTATATTACCAGGGCGTGTCTGTACGTTCCCTGTTTCCCGCCGCTAACGGTTTGCCAGTTCCTCCGTGATTTCCTCCCATGTAATGCCGCGGTCCGCCATGAGTACCATCATATGGTAGAGAAAATCCGAAATCTCGTATTTGATTTCTTCCGGGTTTGGATTCTTGGCCGCTATAACAATTTCAGTGGCCTCCTCTCCCAGCTTCTTAAGTATCTTGTCAATTCCCTTGTCAAACAGATAATTGGTGTATGAGCCTTCCTTCGGATGCTCCTTACGGTCCAGTATGACCCCAAATACCTCCTCAAATACCTTCAGGGGATTGGTTTCCTTATATTCCTTCTCCGCCAGCGTGGTAAAGAAACAGGAGCGGTTTCCGGTATGACAGGCAGCTCCCACCTGCTTCACCGACGCCAGAATAGTGTCATTGTCACAGTCAATCTTCAGGGATTTTACATACTGGAAGTGGCCGCTGGTCTCACCCTTCAGCCACAGCTTCTGCCTGCTCCTGCTGAAATAGGTCATCCTTCCTGATGCCAGTGTGGCCTGAAATGATTCCTCATTCATATAGGCCATCATCAGAACCTCCAGGGTCTTATAATCCTGGACAATGACAGGGATAAGGCCATCGCTTCCCAGTTTGAAATTCTTCCATTCCAGCGAACTCTCAAAGGTGTCCGTGACAATACCCGCACCTTTTAAAATCTGCTTTAACTCCATCACCTTGTCCAGGTTATCCTCCGTCAAAGTCAGGACAGCGCCCTCCACCTGGGGACACCCCAGGCTCAGCTTCAGATCCCCGGCCATCTCCTGGACATTTTCATGACCGCCGCAGAAAATAAGGCTTCTGCAGGATATCTCACCGATTTCACCCAGCTCAGCCAGGGACAAAACCGGACCGGATGCCCTGCATATCATCACGGACGCGCCCAGCTGAATGTATTCCTCCACCCGGTTCAGATAGGACAGATCCGGCATATAGGCATAAATCTTTTCACTGCCAAACCGGTCTGCGGCCTCCTTCATCATATCCACGTTGTCTTCATAGCTCACATCCAGGAATACGGCGCTGGCTCCTGCGTAGAGGTACTTTTTCACATCCTCCAGGCGCCTGATTCGTCCTCCCGCCAGTATGGGCTCATCCACGGTGCGGGCAGTTTCCTTGATGGCGCCTATGACAGCCTCATGGTCCTCATCTGAAAAAGAACGGTCGCAGATAAATATTTCATCTGCCCCGTTGTCACAGGCTGTCCTGGCAAGCTCCTTAAGCCCGCCCTCATACTCAAGCTTTCCGTTCCAGGAAAACGTCTTTCCGTTCCTGTAACCAAATCCCATAATCAGCTTCTTGCAATCAGTCATTTGAATCTCTCCATTTTCTCTGGTACTTAAGCCTCATAAAGCCTTACGGCCTCAGCAAGATCAATCCGGTTCTCATAGAGGGCCTTTCCGATGATAGCTCCCCTGATACCAGCCTCATGCAGGCATTTTAAATCCTCCATACAGGATACCCCGCCGGAGGCTATGATGTCAAGTCCTGTCTCCTCTGTAAGCTTCCTTGTAGCCTCCACATTAGGTCCGGACAGCATGCCGTCCCTGGATATGTCGGTATAGACAATGTGCCTGACACCGAATTCCTTCATGGTAAGACACAGGTCCGAGGCGGTAAGGGAGCTGACTTTCTCCCATCCTTCCACTGCCACCATGCCGTCCTTCGCGTCCACGCCTGCCACAATGGCCTCCTCGCCAAATGTTCTGACCATATCCCTGAGAAATTCCGGGTGTTCCGCTGCCTTGGTTCCGATAATAACACGCCTGACCCCCAGGTCCAGCATACGATCCACCGCTTCTTTGGAACGGATGCCGCCGCCAATCTCAATGGGTATGGAAACCGTGTCCGCAATCCTTCGTATGACCTCTTCATTGACAGAATAACCTGCCAGGGCGCCGTCCAGGTCCACCAGATGCAGGAAGGAGGCCCCTTTCTCCTGCCAGTGGGCAGCCACCTTTTCAGGGGCGTCCGAGTATATGGTGATGTCCTTAAATGCTCCCTGTCTTAACCGGACACACTGTCCGTTCTTCATATCAATAGCCGGATATAACTGCATATGAATCTCCTTTTATTCTATTATTTTCTCCATGTCTTCGGACGCAGGCTCCGGAGAACAGGCGCACCTTCCCATCCGCCGGTTAATCTCGCCGGCCAGCATGGCTCCCAGGGGTCTGCATTTTCGCCCTGCTGCCAGTATATGGGCAAATCCGTCCTCCGTTATCCCGATGACCATGCCGGAGCTGTATTCTGCCTGCTTCAGGCGGGCATACGGAACTGCCTCAAACTGATATGAGGCGGAAATGACGAAATGTTCCGTGAGATAAACCTTCATGCCTTTTACATATTCGCCGGCTGCTGCCAGTTCCCTGTCCGCCTGGGCCAGTTCTCCCAGACGGCCTGCCAGCCGTCTGTTCCGGGCCTTCAGCCGCCTGCCGTATAAAATCCCGCAGACAGCCGCACCGGCCAGAAGTACTGCCGGCACCACGTAAAACAGCAGTCCCAGGGGATACTGTTCCAAAAATGTCCTGGGCACTGCATACAGATAATAGTTTCCCACTATATCTGACATCTCCTCCATCGTCATGGGAATCTGAGTCTCCTCCCACATCAGGCTGTAGGATTCTCTCGCATACCCCATAAGCTCTGATTGGATGGGCTCTCCAAAACCGCAGACATCCACAGGGGCAGGCGGTTCCTCAAGGCCATCGCTGTATGTATACTCCATCAGCTCCTTCAGATTTTCAGGAAGCTCCCCCTTCATGGAAATGATATAGGGACGGAACATAAAATCAAACCCAAAATAATACCGGTTCCTGCTTTTTACATGCTCCACAAAGCTGTCGGTCAGATACTGGAGCCTGACATAGCTGTACCTCTCCGGTTCTGATGCATCAAAAAGAACCGGGGAGGCCAGCTCCTCCTCGTAATTTTGCGCAGCCGCCCTCTCCAGTAAAAAACCGGACAATGCCGCAGTCAGTCCCAGAATCAGGCACAGGACCATGGCATACAGCCGTATGTCCATATAACGGAGCATTGTCATCTTCCGGGACAGGGCAGGCATATCTTCCATCCTAAAGGCTCCCTTTGGTGGAAAGTACGCCTGAGAGACGGGGTTCCGCGGCCACTGCGCCGTCCAGGGCCTTGGCGAATGCCTTAAAGGCAGCCTCGATGATATGGTGGTTGTTTGTCCCTGAAAGCTGCTTCAAATGAAGGTTCATCTCCGCCCCATAGGAAACCGCGTAAAAAAATTCCCGCACCATCTCAGTCTCCAAATCCCCCACCTTTTCCCGGTCCAAGACCAGGTCCCAGACCAGGTAGGGCCTTCCGCAAAGGTCCAGGGCACAGAGCACCAGGGATTCATCCATGGGCAGGATTTGGGAGCCGTAGCGCACAATCCCCTTTTTATCTCCTACCGCCTTTCGGATAGCCTGTCCCAGCACGATTCCCGTATCCTCTATGGTGTGGTGGGTATCCACCTCCAAATCCCCCTTTACCGTAAGGTCCAGGTCAAAAAAGCCGTGGCGTGCAAAGCTGTTTAACATATGGTCAAAGAATCCGATGCCTGTGCTGATGTTCCCCCTGCCGGAGCCATCCAGGTTAAGGCTCATGGATATCTGTGTTTCATTGGTGTCCCGGGTGATGGATGCAATCCGTTCCATAACTGTCATACCTCCCTGCTATTGTTCAAAACGCACTCTGACGGAATTCGCGTGGGCTGTCAGGTGCTCTGACTCGGCAAATGTCTCTATGTCCTTATGGGCCGCCTCAAGGGCCTCCCTGGAATAATAGATAATGCTGGATTTTTTGATGAAATCATCCACGCCCAGGGGCGAGAAAAATTTAGCTGTCCCATTGGTAGGCAGGATGTGGTTGGGGCCGGCAAAATAGTCTCCCAAGGGCTCTGAGCTGTACTCACCGATAAAGATGGCGCCCGCGTTCTGAATTTTGGTCATGACCTCAAAGGGATTCCTGGTGACGATTTCCATGTGCTCCGGCGCAATGCTGTTGGCTGTCTCCACTGCCTTTTCCATGGATTCCGCCACCAGGATATAACCGTAATTGTCCAGGGATTTTTTAATGATGTCGCTGCGTGACAGCACCTTCAGGAAGCCGTCCACCTCGTCGGATACCTTCCTGGCCAGTTCCATGCTGGTGGTAACCAAAATTGAGCTGGCCAGCTCATCGTGTTCTGCCTGGCTTAACAGGTCCGCGGCCACAAAACGCGGATTGGCGCTGTCATCGGCTATCACCAGGATTTCGCTGGGGCCTGCTATGCTGTCAATGCTCACATGACCATAGACAGCCTTTTTGGCCAGAGCCACAAATATATTGCCCGGTCCAACGATTTTATTTACCCTGGGGATGGATGCCGTGCCGAAAGCCAGGGCCGCCACTGCCTGTGCCCCGCCTGCCTTATAGACCTCTGTGGCTCCTGCCATGTAGGCTGCTGTCAGAGTCACCGGATTTACCTTTCCGTCCTTACCGGGCGGCGTCACCATGGCGATGCGCTTCACCCCTGCCACCTCAGCCGGAATAATATTCATCAGGACAGAGGAAGGATATGCCGCCTTGCCGCCGGGCACATACACTCCCACACTCTCCAAGGCAGTCACCTTCTGGCCCAGGATGGTGCCGTCAGGCTGGGCGTCAAACCAGCTGTTCTGCCTCTGCTTCTCATGATAACGGCGGATATTGTCCATGGACCTCTCCATGACCTTCAAAAGGCCCGGTTCCACCTGTTTCATGGCCTCATCAATTTCCTCCCTGGTCACCCGTATACTGCTCCCATCCAGGGACGCTCCGTCAAACCGCTTTGTATACTCAAACAGCGCCTCGTCTCCCCTTGCCTTTACATCATCCACAATGGTCTGTACGGTCTGGGTATAGCTGTCGTAATTATTGGGGTCCCTTTTCAACATGTCCGCCAGAATATTCTCCATGGACTTATTATCTAATGTCACGATTCTCATGCCTAACATTCCTCCGCTTTCCTGACTTTGCTCCTGTATTCCTACCTTCCGGCATTCTCCTTAAGATATGCCTGGAATTTCTTGATAATGGCCGTGATACGTTCATTTTCCGTCTTCATGCTCACCTGGTTTACCACCATCCTGGCTGACAGGCTGCACACTTCCTCCAACACCATAAGTCCGTTCTCCCGCAGGGTGGACCCGGTCTCCACAATATCCACGATTACCTCGGACAGACCCACGATGGGGGCCAGCTCAATGGAACCGTTCAGCTTAATAATTTCCACAGTCTGATACTTCTGGTTATAAAAATAGTCCTTTGCTATGTTGGGATACTTGGTGGCCACACGAATCAGCTCATGGTGCTCCAGCCTTTCCCTGGCTGATTCAGGTCCGCAGACGCACATCCTGCATTTTCCCACCCCAAGGTCCATGACCTCATAGAGCTTGCGGCCCTCCTCCAATATGGTATCCCTGCCCACTATGCCGATATCGGCCGCCCCGTACTCCACGTATGTGGGCACATCATTGGCCTTTGCAAGGAAAAAACGCACTCCCAGGTCCTCATTTACAAAGATAAGCTTCCTGGAAGCCTTATCCTTCATCTCATCACAGGAAATGCCGATTGCCTCAAACATCTCCATGGCTTTGTCCGCAAGCCTTCCTTTGGCTAACGCTATGGTCAAATATCTCATCTTCTTCACGGCCTCCCTGCGTTTACTCGTAAGCGGTAATGGGTATCTGGTCTGTATTCCCGTTCACCGTGTCCATGGCTGTCACTACAGTCCCCTCCCCCTTCAGGTACAGAACATTGCGCATGCCCCTCTGTATTGCCATGGCCTTGTAATCCTCAAGCGCCACCTGCTCCTTCTTCTTCATGGACTGAACGGCCAGCCCCTTGTCCCTGAAATAGCTGCCCAGCCACAGGGCCCGGGATCTGGCTGAAGTCTCATAGAGTATCACCGTGTTCACCAGCGTCACCGGAACATCAATCTGCTGCCTGGAAAGGGCAGCCATCAGCTGGTCCACCACAATCACAAATCCCACAGCAGGCGTATCCTTTCCAAACTGCACCAGCAGCTTGTCATACCGGCCTCCTGTAACAATATAATCCCCGGTTCCATAGGTATATGCCTTAAAAATAATACCCGTATAGTACTGGTATCTGCTGAGCATCCCCAGGTCATAAGACACATAGGCTTCCAGGCCCCTGCTCTCTAAAATGGAATGTACCTTCTCCAGCCGTTCAATGGCAGCCAGCGCCCCCGGATTGGCGGTAAGCTTTTTCGCCTCCTGCATCTGCTCCAGGGAGCCGAACAGCTCCGGAAGCTTCAGAAAAACCTTCTTAAGCCCTTCGTCCACGGGCTGGTTCTTAAGCAGACCCTCCACGGCAAAATAATTTTTATTTTCAATGTACTGATTCAGCTCTTCCTCAACTTCCTCCTCCAGCCCGGCCTCCTTAAGAAGGCTTCTGTAAAAGGCCACCTGGCCCAGCTCCACCTGGAACTCCTTAAGGCCGGCCTGTCTCAGGCTGTCAATGACCATGGCAATCATCTCCGCATCCGCATCCTCGGAATCATCCCCAATCAGCTCGGCCCCTGTCTCAGCCCGCTCCTTAAGGCGGCCCTGATAACTGCTGTTATTCTTAAAAGTGCGTTCCAGGTAGCAGAGTCTAAGAGGCATGGGATCGTCCATAAAGTACTTGGCCACACACCGCGCAACCGCCGGCGTCATATCCGGCCTCAGCACCAGGGTGTTGTTGTCCCGGTCAAAGAACTTAAACATCTCCCTGTCCGGCACGCTTCCCCTGTCCTTGCTGAAAATATCAAAATATTCAAAACTCGGAGTCTGGATATGCTCATATCCGTACAGGTAAAAGGTATCCAGAATCTTGTCCTGAACTGCCAGCTTTTTCCTGCATTCTCCGTTATAACTGTCCTTTACGCCCTCCGGCGTATGAATCAAACGATTATTTCCTGCCATCCTGTTCCCTGCCTTTATGTTTTCTCGCACATTTGCCCCGCTTTGCTTTTATGTGGTAAAGTGCTAATTCATTAACGTGATTGTTCCATTATAGAGGAAAACCATGGAGCTGTCAATCATATTTTCGCGTCCCCAAAGCAGTTTTAAAATTCCATTCTGCCATCGTGCAATATACCTTATTATACTTTTATTTACAGGGCTGGTCAATGAAAATGTACCTGTGGGGTGGTATGCGGGGTGGTACGGAAGATGGGGCTGAAAGGAACGCATAAAAGAAAGTGTGAAAACAGGATTAGAAAACAGGATATGAAAAAGACGTACGGACCAAGAAAGGACCTGCACAGGCAGCATGGAAGGCGCGGCGCTTCACGCAAAACCTCCTATGACCTTCTGTCCAGGTCTTTTTGTATTTCTTCCAGATAATGGACCAGAAAGCCGGCATGGGAACGGACCCGCCAGCTCTTGTCCACCTCGTCGTAGGTAAAGCTTTTGCGCCCTCCCTCCTCCATCCGTTTCCAATATCCCTCTATCTGTTCAAAAGGCAGATAATATATTTCATCCAGGCCGGTAAAATAGAGAATGATAAATGCAATTCCGCCCTGTTTCTCAAATTCACCCATAAATTCAATCTGGTGGGGATGGATATTTTGAAGGGGAAATGTCTTTACTGCGCATTCCTTGGCATCAAAACACACCGGAATCCCCTGTACGGCCCCGATATAATCCACGGTACTCTTCTGGTCAAAATAGGCCAGGGTGATGTGGCGGCTGGACTTGTCAATTTCAATGGGGGTGATGGGAGTCGGTATCTTCTGTATCAGAGCCAGCTTCTTTTCCCTGTATAAATCGTTGGTATGGTTAATCAAATCTTCAAGGGTAGATCCCCTTAAACCTCTGGAATTCCAGGTACCCATGTCAGTTCATTCCTTTTATGTATTATATATTTGCAGGACAGTGTTTCCAATGTGTCTTAATCCTGTACGTCAGATAAGTATACCAAAATCAAGGATATTTCACAAGCACAGCAGATTTAAAAAATGAAAAGCCTGAAATGAAAAACAGATTTAAAAAAGATAAATTAAAAAAAACGAAAATAGATGAAAGGATTCCGGCGCCTCAATCGTATTAATAGTGAATGAATCAAAAAAGGAGATTGAAAAACATGAAAATCAGAACTATAATGGCAGCAGCAGCCACAGGCATTTTCTTAACCGCAGCGGGCAGCAGCCTTGCATGGGGTGCTGACTGGACTTGTCCCAGAGGATATGCTGACTGTACAGACTACGAATACTGCAGGAGCCATGAACACGGAGACTGTGAAGGCCACTGGTCAGAGGACGGGGATTGGGTATGCCCTGACGGGAACCATGGACGGACATCCTCATCGGACACCTCAGGGTATGGATGTCATAGCGGAAACAGCCATCATGGCAGACGCGGCTGCGGTTCACATCACAGATAGGGAAAACAGTACTGCACCTGGCAGTACCGGACATATGGAGCGGCTATGCGGCAGGAATCAGATGTAGAGCAGACCATTGGGCAATACGCGGATATGGTAAAACATATCTGCTTTGTCTATATGAAAAATGAAAGTGATACAGAGGACGTGTTTCAGGATGTGTTTTTGAAATACGCCCTTTTTTCTGAACCCTTTGATTCTGAGGAACATAAAAAAGCATGGCTGATTCGTGTGACTGTAAACAGGTGCAAAGATTTGCTGCGCAGTTTCTTCCGGACACACACCTGCTCTCTGGAAGAGGCCATGTCCATGGCTGATACAAAAAGCCAGGACCTGTCCCATGTGCTGGAGTCCGTGATGAATCTTTCTGATAAATACAGAATCATCGTTTATCTGCATTATTATGAGGGCTACTCAGCCGTGGAGATTGCAGGTATTTTACATAAAAATGTCAATACCGTATATACACATCTGTCAAGGGCGAAAGCCGAGCTTAAAAAAATGCTGGGAGGTGATGAGGGTGAAACAAAGTATACATGATGCGTTTGATACAGTCAGCTGTGATGAGGTCTTGAAGGGACGGACCTGCGAATATGTGATAAAACACATGCACCGCAGCAGAAAGCCGGCGCCCCGCAGAATGAAGTGGGCGGTATCCCTTGCCTGTCTCCTGCTCTTTGCCACCAGCGGCCTGGGCGGCTACAGCCTGTACTACACGGAAGCAGCCGTCATCAGCATAGACGTAAATCCCAGCATTGAACTGGACATCAACCGCTGGGGAAAGGTGGTGGACCAGACCACCTACGGTGAAGAAAGCGAAACTGTCCTGCAGTCCCTTTCGCTTAAACATCTGGAATATGAGGAGGCACTGGCGCTGCTGCTGGCCAGCGATGCCATGCAGCAGTATCTTAAAAAAGACGCCCTGGTCTCCATCACGCTGGAAACAAAAGACGGCGACCCGCAAATGTTCTCAAGCCTTCAGGAGTGTGTAAACACAGCCTTAATGCAGTGCCATGGCGTAAAGGCAGAATATGCCAGCGTGGACAGCCATATGTGTGAGGAAGCCCATGAACACGGGATGTCGCTGGGAAAGTATTACGCCATACAGGAGCTTCTCACCGCGGACCCCCAGGCCACGCTGGATGAATTCAAGGATAAAAGCATGAAAGAGATAAAGGTCCACACGGAGCACTGTGAACACCGGCAGCGGAGAGTACGGGGGGAACTACAGGGGCAATCCCAGGCAGAATCATCCCAGGCGGAATCTCAGGAAGAATCATCCCAGGCAGACTTCCAGGATGAATCCCAGGCAGATTTCCAGGGTAAGTTCCCTGACAATTCCTCAAGACCTGCCGAGCGTTCCCACAGTCAGACGGACAGTCAGGAAACCGGCTGTCACGGCAGCCGGCATCACAGCCGCCGGAACTAGATTTTCCTTATATCTTTAGCAGGAACGCCTGCCACAGCCGCGTGGTCCGGCACATCCCGGATCACGACGGCTCCCGCTCCCACAGTGGCCTCCGTTCCAATCCTGATTCCATCTATGATGGTGCAGCCAATTCCCAAAAAAGTTTTCCTTCCCACAACCGTATGACCTGCCATGGAGACCTTGGGACAGACATTCACAAAATCCTCCACCACACAGTCGTGCTCAATATCTGCCTGAGTATTTATGATGCAGCCTGTTCCTATGGATGCATAGGCGTTTATGACGGCGTAAGGGTGTATGGTGCAGCCTTTTGCTATCCTGGATAAAGGGCTTATGACTGCCGTGGGATGAATGATGACAGCAATGGGAACTCCCAGGGATACAAGCATGGATATTTTCTTTTCGCGCAGTTCATTGCTGCCGGTGGCAACAATGACCTCATCATAGGATTTCAGGACCTGGTCCAATCCATCGTCTTCCCTGCGGATCAGATATTCCGGAATGGCACGGTGTCCCTTTTCTTTCAGTTCCATAAAATCAATCCGGCTATACCGGTTCATGGCCAGTGCGCAATCCAGTGTTACAATTCCCTGGTCACCTGCGCCCCATATGAGCAGGCGTTTCACCGGTTCGCCGGTATTCCTGCCTTTCCTTTCACTGCCTTTTATTTCACTATCTTTCATTTCATCATTTTTCATTTCAACATCACCCATTTCCCCATCCTCCATTCCTTTTTCTCCCTTTCAATCTCCTTATTTCACCATCGCCATTGCTTAACCTACGTTCCGCAATTTTTCACACCATCAATTCAAATAGTAAATCAGATATCCCTTTTTAGAGGAAAATCCCATCCTCTCATACATGCCAAGTGCTTGTTCTGAGGAATTGAGGCACACCATTTTGGCCTCTCCCCTGGCCTCCTCCATCAGCCTCTCCACCATGCGGGTGGCAATGCCCTGACGTCGGAATGCCTCATCCACCCATACATTGGTTATCTGTCCCACTCTTCCACTGGGATTCTCATTGGAAGGCAGTACATCGTAAAAATACAGGGTGGCCGTGGCCGCCAGCTCCTTGCCCGCATATCCTAAAAGCGTACGGCAGGCATTTTCCTTCATTTTAATTTCATAAAACCTTCGTATGGCATCCTCCAATTTTGTTCCTGCCGCACATTCAGAAAACATCCTCAAATCCCTTATCCGCATACGTACAAGAAAATCCAATTCATCCATGCCGGCAAACCGGTATTCCAGCTCCATATTAACCTCCCTATCCTCCCTGTGGTTTCTTATCCATAATTACATCTCCCGGCTGACAAATCTTACATATCTTCGCAGGGCATATTCCCCGTCATGTGCCTCTCCCGCAAATGGTGATGACATGGTTCCGGCCCTGGTAATGCGCGCCACGCCGCCGGACGCCAGAATCTTCATAAGCTTAGGCCGCCTGTCCTCCCTGCAAATCAGTCCTGCTGTCTGGAGGTACCTCTTATGGCGTCTTAAGCACCCAAACAGCTGCCCCTGCGGCAGGCGCTTTACCAGACAGTTTCCAAACATGGGAGACAGCTCCAGCTCATGGTCCCCGCAGGCCGTAAGGCTGCAGCCCTTTCCCGGATACAGCTTCCTCATTATCTTGTTTCCATACGCCATCTGTTCCAGCCTGTCATTATACTGCTGAAGCGCCAGGGCTGCCTCTGCCATATTCACGGAGCCAAACCGGGATTCCACAGGCCGGACCGTGGAATCTTTCTGTAAAATGTCCGGCTGGAACAGTGATAACAGTGATACATGCCCCGGGCTGGAAAGAACAGCCCTCTCCATATACGGAAGAAATTCCTGGCAAAACTCATTCACATCATCCATACGCTCCGTATCCAGAAATATAGTCTGACAGGAACTGCACAGCAGCTGCCGTGTGGACACTATATGCTCAGCCAGAGCAGACAGCTCCTTATCCTTACACTCATAACCGGAGATATATACAAATCCAAGCTTATGCCCCCATTCAATGAGTCTGGTTCCTGGCGGCGCGCTTCTGCGCACAGCAGACACCGCAGAATCTCCTCCCCATACCACAATGCCATCAGCCATTTCTTCCATCCGCCTCATGGCAGGCAGGTCCCCGGACGAGGTGTCAAAGACATAAATGTAATCCGCCAGAGCGGGTTCCAGACGGATAAGACGCAAAATAATATCCAGGGACAGTCCTCCATCATTGCCCGGAAGCTTTAATATATTCACATTTCCGGTAAGCAGTCCCTCCACAATGCTGAATACAGGCAGCCCTTCCATATTTCCGGCTGTTATGTGCAGGAGAGTCCCCAGGGGGAGTATATGAGTCTCCATTTTTTGTAATTCCGTATAATGATATACTTCATGGCTCGGGCCAGGTCCGCACTCTGTACTGCCTCCCGGTTCACTCTTTCGCCCTTTGCCTGCCCTTACTCCCAGTTCTGTTTCTATCTTATATTCCAGCCATTCCCGGCTGAGAAACCGGGTCAGATATCCCAGCCAGGCCGGTATCCACGGGTTTCCGGCTTCTCCGGCCGTCTTTCCCCGCGCAGCGTTCTCCAGTTCCGCTCTCATTTCCTGCCCCAACCGAACCAGCCCGCGAATGACTTTTTCCTGCTCCAGTCCGCGTCCCTGCCTGGTATCATTGATTCGGGCCTCCAACTGCCCCAGCAGCTCTCCCTGAAGCATGGTATCATATACCCTTCCCTGAAACAGAATCACCTGGCAACCTCCTTCCCATATGTGCCATTCAGGATATCCTGGGCCCCGGCCGCGCAGGTCTTAATACCGCTTACCCCTGCCCGCCCCAAAAGCTCCAGATAAGGAGCGTCAATCCCGCAGCCGCACTCCCTTCCCTCATGGAGCACTCCCACATCATCCGTCATCACACTCAGAACCGGAACCGCCTTTATCATAGGCGTGATAAGATTGACCAGACCAGGTCTGCCATATCCCAAAGGCTCCATGGTCTTTATATCCCGTATGATGACCTGGCTGTACACCGGAACATGAAAATGATGGTTCCTGCAATCACAGTACAGCACCGGATGTTCCGCCGCACTGAAAAATTCCGCAACATCCTTGTCCTCTATTCCAAGCACACGGCGCGCAAGTCCATAGAGAACCTCCTTGTTCACCTTCTGTCCCTCAAACTGTTTCCAGCCGCCGGAAAGAATCATTTTGGATCCCCCCGGCAGCGTAAGGTGTATTCCCCGCTCCTCCATCTGCTTCAAGACAAAATATGCATAAGACGGAAAGCCCAGTATCCTCACAGGCACGGCCCCATGGCTGTACCGGCAAAGCCGGTCCATAACATGCTCCAGATTCGGGATATACTGTCCCTGACGGTATGTCAGGGCATAATCCCTGCTGAGAGGCGGTGCGAAAAAAGTGGCCCCGAAAGTACTTCTGGCAACCGCCGTGCGGTTATCTCTGTGGGGTTCATAGCCGAATATAACGTAACGGGCCGGTCTGAGGGACAATAATCCCCTTTTTGATACAGTGCGCGCCACCATACCCAGACCGCACAGCAGCGCGCCGCCGTCAAAATTCACCTGGCTAGCAGTTCCTGAAGTTCCGGAGGATGTGGTTTTAAGCCAGGTACACTCCGGGGCAATGGAATATATGGCATGATGTTTGAAAAACAGAGTGGGCAGAACAGGAATCCTCCCTATATCCCGGCTGCATTCCAAGTGTCCCGGCCGGAATCCTGACCTCCTAAGGATTTTTCTGTATTCCCGGCAATGCCTGTAATGGTAGGCACAGTTCTCCCTGACTGCGGAAAAAAACATCTGCTCTGCGCCCTGTCTGTCATAGATATTCTTTGTCCAGAAAAGCCGGTATCTGCTTAACCTGCCTCTTGTGATTCCGTATCCTTCCATATAGCCTCCCAATATCCTTGCGGTACATTTGTTCTTTCCTGCTGCCAGCCCAGCATCCCCTGGCGCTCCCGTATTTTGGACACGGTACAGAACTCTGCCAGCGTCTCCCGGTATCCGCCGTCCCTGGTATCCCGGTTTTCGCTGTGTGTTCCCATCCGTTCTGCAGTATATCCTGTATCCGGTATTCCCGGTCCAAAGCAGCGTATATCATAGATCCAGGAATCCGCGCCCCTATCATCCCCCCGGCTGTCTTTCCTGTAATCTAATATGCGCAGCTCGGCGATGAGCGCATTATCCTGCATCATCCCACGCACTAATTCCACTTTCACGCCATCCTTACTGACAGCATATCCATTTTCATCCTCCAGAACATATACAGGATACGGTGATTGGGCTATAATTCCAAATCCCGGGGCAAACTGATATGCAGGTACGGCACCGGATACGTCCTGTGCGTTTTGCCGTCCCTGCCCGCACCCGCCGCACCCCAGGAAAACCAAAAAGATTCCCGCAAGGATTCCCACCATAACGCCTGCTCCCTTGGCCCGTTTTCTCCCCCAGCCACATTGCTTCACAGTATTCCCTCCATTCCCCTCTGCCCAAATGAAATTTACTATATTATCCAGTATATTGGACCAAAGAAAGCAAGTCAATGGAGGGCACCGGATATTAAGGATATCTTCATAAAATGGAATAAAATCAAACCGTATGTATTTATGTTGACAGGTGTTAACATATCAGGTATACTATATATTAACATACGTTAACATGGAGAAATGTAATATGAATACAGATACAGGCAGGAAAAAACCATATCATTTTGGTAATTTAAAAGAAGCACTCATTGAACAGGGAATTGCGTTAATCCACGAGGAAGGAATTGAAAAGTTTTCTCTGCGAAAGGCGGCAAAGAAAGTAGGCGTATCAGCGGCTGCCTGCTATAATCATTTTGGAAACATGGAGGAGCTGCTCCGGGAAATGTATACTTATGTGATTGACAGATTTGCAGCCTCTCTGAAACAGGCGGTTGAAGATAATCCCTGCCATCATGTTACCATCTCAATGGGCGTGGCCTATGTGGAATTTTTTGCAGAGTATCCGCACTATTTTAATTTCTTATTTGACAGTGAATATCTGGGCATACAAATAAAAGAAACAGAAATCACATGGAACAGCTCTTTTACTCCGTTTGAAATTTTTGTAACCGGCGCAAAAAGAGGAATGAGGGAACTAAACATTGATGAAAAAGAATTAAGAGATGACCTTTTGGTAATGTGGGCAGCCGTACATGGCCTGGCAGCCATGGCCAACATGAAGGGGGTCCAGTATGACAGCGGTGATTGGGGCGCTCTTACAGAGAGGTTACTGCTCAGCAAAGTAATGCTGTGACATATGCAAAAGGAGGAGGAACATATTATGACGGAAATAGAAGCAATCAGAGCAAGACACGCAGTCCGGAATTATACGGCGAAACCGCTCTCACCTGAGATTATTGATGAACTGAGCCAAGAAATTGAGCAGTGCAACCGGCAGGGACAGCTGCACATCCAGTTAGTAACGGAAAATGAGGATGCGTTTAAAACCTTTATTCCCTTATTTGGGCGGTTTAAAAATGTAAAAAACTATATTGCTCTGGCAGCCAAAAAGCAAGGCGATTTTTACGTGAAATGCGGCTACTGCGGAGCGCGGCTTATGGTTAAAGCGCAGCAGGCAGGCCTTAATTCATGTTGGGTCACAAATACATACAATGCAAAAAAATGTCCGGTTACGTTGGCTCCTGATGAGGAACTGGTTGGTGTCATTGCGATTGGTTACGGCACCACTGACGGTACGCAGCATAAGTCAAAAAGCATGGAACGTTTATGTAAGCCATGCAGTGATAAATGGTTTACAGATGGCATGAATGCGGCTGTACTTGCTCCAACCGGTCTTAACAGACAGAATTTTTTTATCGAAGCAAACGGGAATACCGTATCCATCCGCACAAAGGACAATCACCCTATGTCCCAAATCAATACCGGAATTGTGAAATACCATTTTGAGATTGGCGCCGGAAGGGAGAATTTTAATTGGGAATAATTGAGACACATATTTTTCCAGGGTAAATCATGTGGATGCATCAGCATGGATGGGGCTGTTGCAAAAGTAGATAAATAATCTACTGGAGCAACAGCTTCTTTTCTGT